>Ga0075425_100000114_pt1 | contig 68390 bp, 81 predicted proteins | sample SoiMethybrSBSTD4_FD_75300 | JGI IMG/M metagenome (GOLD analysis project Ga0075425, IMG submission 75300) | Bulk soil microbial communities from a Populus tree surrounding site in Tennessee, USA - Soil MetaG P. TD hybrid SBSTD4 | ecosystem: Environmental > Terrestrial > Soil > Tree plantation...
CGACCTCGAGGCGCCGGGCCGCGCGCGCCGGCCCGTCGCGGGCGAGGTACCCAATCCGCTCGCACCGCCTTCGGGCTGCACCTTCCACCCGCGCTGCCCGTACGCCAACGAGCGCTGCCGGCGCGAAGTACCGGCGTTGATCGACCGCGTCGCCTGCCACGCGATCGAGGAAAGGCGGATCTAGCGAAGGTTCGCGACGCCGAAGGGCACGTGGCCGGTCGCCACGTGCGCGCGCGCCGAGTCGACGTGGCCACGCTGGTCGTCGAAGTAGAAGTCGGGCTCGAAGGCCTTGAGGAAGCTGCCTTTCTCCAGGCCGCCGAGGAACATCGCCTCGTCGACCGAAATGTTCCATTCCATGAGCGTGCGCACCGCGCGGTCGTGCGCGGGTGCGCTGCGCGCGGTCACCAGCGCGGTGCGGATCTTCACCGCGGCGCTCTTCTCGGCCTGCAGCCGGTGCAGCGCCTCGAGCAGCGGCTTGAACGGCCCCGGCGGCAGCGGCTGGAGCGCCTTGCTCGTCTCGTGGCGCGTAAAGGCGTCGAGCCCGTCGCGCTGGTAAACCTGCTCGGCCTCGTCGGAAAAGAGCACGCCGTCGCCGTCGAAGGCGATGCGGACCTCGTCGGCGTGCCGGCTCGCGGCCTGCGCCGAGGCAGGGTAGACGCGCGCCGCCGGGCAATTTGAGCCGAGCGCCCCCATGACGTCGGACTCGTTCGCCGAGAGGAACAGGTTCGCCTTGAGCGAATCGAGGTAGCGGTAGGGGCTGCGGCCGCGGGTAAATACGCCCCGCTCGATGTGCAGGCCGGCCATCTTCGCCGAGCGGAACACGCGCAGGCCGGACACCGGGTCGTTCTTCGACAGGATCACCACCTCGACGCGCTGCGCGCGCTCGGTGTTGAACGCGAGCAGCTTCTTCACCAGCGGGAAGGCCACGCCCTCGCGTGCCGGCACGTCGAGGCGAGCGAACTGCAGCGCGATGTAGGCCGGCTCGCCGTCGCGCTCGAACACCGCGTTCTCCTCCTCGAAGTCGAACAGGGCGCGCGAGGAGATCGCCACCACCAGCTTGCCTTCCACCGAGTAGGGCACGCCTCAGGTCCTCCCGTAGCGGTCTTCCAGCCGCACGATGTCGTCCTCGCCGACATAGTCGCCGGCTTGGACCTCGATCATGACGCACTCGATGGTCCCCGGATTGGCGAGCCGGTGCGGCGTGCCCGCCTTGATGTAGGTCGACTCGTCCGGGCGCAGGAACACCTCGCGTTCGCCGACCGTGACGCGCGCCATGCCCGAGACCACCACCCAGTGCTCGCTGCGGTGATGGTGCAGCTGCAGCGACAGGCTCGCCCCCGCCTTGACCACGATGCGCTTGATCTTGAAGCGGCTGCCCTCCTCCAGCACCGTGTAGGTGCCCCAGGGCCGATGCACCGTGCGGTGCAGGCGCACCGCCTCGTGGGAAGCGAGCTTGAGGCGCTCGACGACCTGCTTCACGTCCTGGGCGCGCTCGCGCGCGCCGACCAGCAGCGCGTCGGGCGTGTCGACGATCAGCAGGTCCTCGACGCCGACCGCCGCCACCACGCGCTCGCTCTGGATGTAGCAGCGCTCGGCGTCGACCAGCACTGCCTCGCCGTTGACGCGGTTGCCGCGCGCATCGGGCGCGGTCAGCTCGGCGAGCGCGCTCCATGAGCCGATGTCGTTCCAGTCGAAGCCGGCGCGCACCAGCGCCGCGTTCTGCGCTTTCTCCATCACCGCGTAGTCGAACGAGACGTCGGGCACTTTCGCGAATTCGTCGGCCAGGACCAGCGGGGTCTTGCCGAGATCGCTGGCCTGCAATGCCGCCTCGACCGCGCCCAGCACCTGCGGCGCGTGCGCGCGCATCGCCGCGAGCAGCGCGCCGGCGGAGAAGCAGAACATGCCCGAGTTCCAGCTGAAGCTCTGCAGCGCGACGTAGCGCTCGGCGGCGGCGAGATCCGGCTTCTCCACGAAGCGCAGCACCTTGCGCCCGCCCTCGGGCAGCGCCTCGCCGGTCTCGACGTAGCCGAAGCCGGTCTCGGCGCGCGTCGGCGCGATGCCGAAGGTGACCAGCCAGCCGGCCGCGGCAAGGCGCCGCGCCTCGGCGACCGCGGCACGGAACGCCGCTTCGTCCCGGATCAGGTGATCGGCCGGCAGCACCAGCAGCACCGCCTGGGCGCCATGCCTCGCCTGCGCGTGCAGCGCCGCGGCACAGATCGCGGGCGCCGTGTTGCGCGCCGCCGGCTCGAGGAGGAACTCGAGCGGCGGCGCGTCGGGGCCGAGCGCGGCGTGCTCCTCGCGGGTGAGGAAGTAATAGTCGCGGTTGGTCACCACCAGCATGCCGTCGCCGTCGCACACCGCGGCCGCGCGCTTCAGCGTCTTGTAGAGCAGGCTTTGCCCGTCGGGCAGCTTGATGAACGGCTTGGGCAGCGCCTCGCGCGACACGGGCCACAGCCGCGCGCCCGCGCCGCCTGACAGCACCACCGGTAGGAGCATCGCCACGGCGTCGGATTATCGCCGATGATTGTTTTTGCATCACTTATACCGTTTGGTATATCCTTACTAACGTTCTAATGATTACGTCGCGACAGCTGCGCGCCGCGCGCGCGCTCGCCGGCCTCGATCAGCGCGCGCTCGCCAAGGCGGCGCGCCTCTCGCTACCGACCATCCAGCGCATGGAAGCGAGCGACGGCGTGGTGCGCGGCAACGTCGAGTCGCTGATGAAGCTGATCAGCGCGCTCGAGCGCCTCGGCATCGAGCTGATCAACGAGGGCGCGGTGAGCGACAGCGGCGGCCGCGGGATCCGCCTGAAGAAGCGCGGCTAGATGGCGCTGCAAGGCTTGCTCTGGTGCATAGCGGTGCTGCTCGGCACGGGCGCCGCCGCGCTCGCGCTCGCCCGGCGGCGCGCCGGAGGCAGTCTCGTCTACGCGCTCTCGCTCGCCGCCACAGCGGGCGCATTCCTGCTGGCGGGCGCGAGCCTGCTCGCGCCGGCCTCGCTCGGCGATGCGCTCTCCCTGCCGCTCGGAGTGCCCTGGCTCGGCGCGCACTTCAGGCTCGACGCGCTCAGCGCCTTCTTCCTGGCGGTGGTCAACCTCGGCGGCGCCGGCGCGAGCCTGTTCGGCCTCGGCTATGGCCGCCACGAGGAGGCGCCGGCACGCGTGCTGCCCTTCTTCCCGGCCTTCCTCGCCGGGATGAATCTGGTGCTCGTCGCCGCCGACGCCTTCACGTTCCTCTTCGCCTGGGAGTTCATGTCGCTCTCGTCCTGGGCGCTGGTGATGGCGCATCACCGCCGCCCCGGCAACGCCGCGGCCGGCTATCTCTACCTGCTGATGGCGAGCTTCGGCACGCTCGCGCTGATCCTCGCCTTCGGCCTGCTCTCCGGGCCCTCCGGCGGCTACGAGTTCGACGCCATCCGCGGCGCGCAGGCCGGCGGCGGGCTGGCTGCCGTGGCGCTGGTGCTGGTCCTGGTCGGCGCCGGCTCCAAGGCGGGCATTGTGCCGCTGCACGTCTGGCTGCCGCTCGCGCACCCGGCTGCGCCGAGCCACGTCTCGGCGCTGATGAGTGGCGTCATGACCAAGGTGGCGGTCTACGGCTTCGTGCGCGTCGCCTTCGACCTGCTCGGCGCGCCGCTCTGGTGGTGGGGCGCGCTCGTCGCCCTGATCGGCGGCATCACCGCAGTGATGGGCGTGCTGCACGCGCTGATGGAGCACGACCTGAAGCGCCTGCTCGCCTACCACACCGTCGAGAACATCGGCATCATCTTTATCGGCCTGGGCCTCGCGCTCGCCTTCGAGGCGAACCAGATGCCGGCGCCCGCGGCGCTCGCGCTGACGGCGGCGCTGTTCCACGTCTTCAACCATTCGCTCTTCAAGAGCCTGCTCTTCTTCGGCGCCGGCGCAGTGCTGGGCGCGACCGGCGAGCGCGACATGGAGCGCCTGGGCGGCCTGATCCATCGCATGCCCAAGACCGCATTCCTGTTCCTCGTCGGCTCCGCGGCGATCTCGGCATTGCCGCCCTTCAACGGCTTCGTCTCCGAGTGGCTCACCTTCCAGGCCATCCTGCTCAGCCCGGCGCTGCCGCAATGGCTGCTCAAGTTCCTCGTGCCCGCGATCGGCGCCCTGCTCGCCCTGTCAGCGGCGCTCGCCGCCGCCTGCTTCGTCAAGGCGTTCGGCGTCACCTTCCTCGGGAGGCCGCGCAGTGCGGCCGCGCGCGACGCCGTCGAGACCGACGGCTGGTCGCTCGCGGCGATGGGCGTGCTTGCTGCGCTTTGCCTGCTGGCGGGCATCCTGCCCGGCTATTTCATCGACGCGCTCGCCCCCGTGACGCAGGCTCTCGCGGGCAGTCACTTGCCCGAGCAGCGCCAGCTCGACTGGCTGACGATCGTGCCGGTGGCGCATAGCCGCAGCTCCTATAACGGGCTGCTCGTGTTTCTCTTCATCGCCGCCTCGGCCGGCCTCGCCGCGGCGGCCATCCACCGCTTCGCCTCCAGCGCGGCGCGGCGCTCGGCGCCGTGGGATTGCGGCTTCCCGGACCCGAGCCCGGCAACGCAGTACACCGCCGGCAGCTTCTCGCAGCCGATCCGCCGCGTGTTCGGCACCGTGGTGTTCCGCGCGCGCGAGGAGGTCCATATGCCGCCCCCGGGAGATCTGCGCCCGGCCGTGCTGCACGTGGAGCTGCGCGACCTGCTGTGGGATGCGCTCTACGCGCCCCTCACCGGCCTGGTCGGCTACTGCGCCGGCGTCCTCAACAAGGTGCAGTTCCTCACCATCCGCGCCTACCTGACGCTGGTGTTCTCTGCACTGGTCCTGCTCCTCATGGTGCTCGCGGCATGGCAATAGCCGTCGACCTCGCCGTGCAGCTCGTGCAGATGATGCTGGTGCTCGCAGCGGCGCCGCTGCTCACCGGCTATGTGCGCAAGGTGAAGGCGCACCTCGTGCGCCGCCAGGGGCCGCCGCTCTTGCAGCCTTACCGCGACCTCGCCCGCCTGCTGCGCAAGGAAGTGGTGCTCGCCGAGTCCGCCTCGTGGCTGTTCCGCGCCGCGCCTTACCTGGTGTTCGCCGCGACCTGGGTGGCCGCGTCGCTCGTGCCGAGCTTCGCCACCGGCCTGATCTTCAACTATGCCGCCGACGTGATCGCGATCGTCGCGCTGCTCGGCAGCGCGCGCTTCATGCTCGCCCTCGCCGGGCTGGACGTCGGCACCAGCTTCGGTGGCATCGGCTCGAGCCGCGAGATGATGATCGCTTCGCTCGCCGAGCCGGCGATGCTGATGGTCGTATTCACGCTCTCGCTGATGGCCGGCTCGACGCAGCTCTCCTCGATCGCCGCCTCGATGCAGGCGCCCGAGGTCGGCCTGCGCGTGTCGCTCGCCCTCGCGCTGGTCGCGCTGGTCATGGTGGCGATCGCCGAGAACGGGCGCATCCCGGTCGACAACCCGGCGACGCACCTCGAGCTCACCATGGTGCACGAGGCGATGATCCTCGAGTATTCCGGGCGCCACCTCGCCGTGATCGAGCTCGCCTCGTACCTGAAGCTGCTGCTCTACGTCTCGGTGATCGGCTGCGTCTTCTTCCCGTGGGGCATCGCCCAGTCGGGCCAGGGCGCCGCCGCCTACCTCGGCGGGGTTGCGGTCTACGCAGTCAAGCTCGCCGCCGGCGGCCTCGCGCTCGCCGTGTTCGAGACCGCGATCGCCAAGATGCGCGTCTTCCGCTACAGCGATTTCCTCGGCGCCGCGCTGATGCTCGGCCTGCTCGCGACGCTGCTCCTCTTCGTCTCGCAGGTGACCTGATGGACCGCCTCGCGCTCGACGTCGCCCATCTCTGCGCCGGCGGCCTGGTGCTGGTGAGCTTCATGCTCCTCTACCAGGACCGCATGACCGGGCTGATCAACACCTTCGCCCTGCACGCGCTGGTGGTGTCGTTCTCGGTCGCCTGGCAGGCCTATATCCAGCTCGCGCCGCACCTCTACATCACGGCGGCGATCGCCCTCGGCGTCAAGGCGGTCGTGATCCCGCTCGCGCTGCACCGCATGGTGGTGCGCCTGGGCATCCACCGCACCATCGAGCCGGTGGTCGGCGTCGGGCTGACCATGCTCGCCGGCATCGGCCTGGTGGCGCTGGCGGTGATGGTGATGCTGCCGGTGACGGCGCAGGCCGGCACGCTCGCGCGCGAGGACCTGGCGTTCGCGCTGTCGGTGATCCTGCTCGGCCTGCTGATGATGATCTCGCGGCGCAACGCGGTGAGCCAGGTGATCGGCTTCATGTCGATCGAGAACGGCCTGATCCTCGCCGCCACCGGCGCGAAGGGCATGCCGCTGGTGGTCGAGATCAGCGTCGCGTTCTCGATCCTGGTCGCGCTGATCGTGATCGGTGTGTTCCTGTTCCGCATCCGCGAGCGCTTCGAGACCGTCGACGTGCACCTGCTGCACGAGCACCGCGGGGAGCAGCCATGAGCGACGCCGGCTCGCTCGCCGTCGTCGCGGTCCTCGCCGTGCCGGTCGCGGGCGCGGCGCTGCTCGCGGTGCTGCCCGACGACCGCACCACCGCCTGGCTCAACGTGCTGGCGTCGCTCGTGACCTTCGCCGCGGCGCTGGTGCTGCTCGTCGCGCGGCCGGCGCCGGGCGCGTTCCTGATCGTCGACGACCTGAACGTGGTGTTCATCGTGCTGAGCACCTTCATCGCCTTCACCACCAGCGTGTTCAGCCGCAGCTACATCGGCCACGAGCTGGAGACGGGACGGCTGACGCCGGCCTACCTGCGCTTCTATCACGCCATGTACCAGGTGCTGATGTTCGGCATGAACCTCGCGCTGCTCTCCAACAACCTCGGTTTGATGTGGGTCGCGGTCGAGCTCGCGACGCTCACCACCGTGCTGATGGTCGGCATCTACCGCACCGAGGCGGCGCTCGAGGCAGCGTGGAAGTACTTCCTGCTCGGCTCGGTCGGCATCGCGCTCGCGCTTTTCGGCACGATCCTCGTCTACCTCGCCGCGCGAACCGTGGTGGGCGAAGGCCTCGATGCGATGGCGTGGAGCGTGCTCGTGCAAAAGGCGGCCGGCTGCGATCCCGCCCTCCTCAACCTCGCATTCCTCTTCCTGCTGCTCGGCTACGGCACCAAGGTGGGCCTCGTGCCGCTGCATGCCTGGCTGCCCGACGCGCACGCCGAAGGCCCGACGCCGATCTCCGCGGTGCTGTCGGGTCTGCTCCTCAACGTGGCGCTCTTCGCCATCCTGCGCTTCAAGAGCATCATGTCCGCCAATCCCGAAGCGCTGGCGCCAGGACCGCTCATGGTGTCGCTCGGCCTCGTCTCAGTGGTGTTCGCCGCGTTCATGCTTTACCGGCGCCAGGACATCAAGCGCCTGTTCGCCTACTCGTCGATCGAGCACATGGGCATCATCACTTTCGCCTTCGGCATGGGCGGCCCGCTCGCCAACTTCGCCGGGCTCCTCCACATGACGCTCCACAGCCTGACCAAGTCGGCGATCTTCTTCTGCGTCGGACACATCGCGCAGGTAAAAGGCACGCAGCAGATGCAGGAGATTCGGGGGCTGACGGTCTCGCACCCGATCCTGGGCTGGGGCCTCGTGCTTGGCGTCGTCGCGATCGCAGGACTTCCCCCGCTCGGCATCTTCATGACCGAGTTCCTGATCGTCACTTCGACGTTCGCGCGCTCGCCGGTGCTCGCGATCATCCTGGGCCTCGGCATCCTCGTCGCGCTCGGCGCGCTGCTGCTGCGCCTGAACGAGCTCGCCTTCGGCGAGCCGAAGGGCAGAAGCAATCCGTCGCGCGCCTCCTTCATACCGGTCGGCGCGCACTTCGCCCTCGTGCTCATCGCGGGCATCTGGCTACCGCCGGCGCTGGTCGCCTGGTTCCAGTACGTCGCGACCCTGCTCAGCTCATGACCTGGTCGCTTTCCACCGTCGATACGAAGCACTGGCAGGAAGCGTCCGAGCGGCTGCAGGGGGGCACGCTCACGCTGCTCGGCCTCTGGGGCGAGCCGGGCCGCGCGCACATGGCGCTCCTGGAGCGCGCGACGGCTGAGTTCGGCCTCCTCACGCTCGCCTGCCCCGACAACCGCTTCCCGTCGGTCGGCAAGCTGCATCCGCCCGCAATACGCCTCGAGCGCGCGATGCGCGACCTTTACGGCCTCGAGGCGCTCGGCCTGCCGGACACCCGCCCCTGGCTCGATCACCACGAGCCCTACCGATTCCTCCCGGTCGAAGGCGAAAGCCTGCACCAGATCCCGGTGGGCCCGGTGCACGCCGGCATCATCGAGCCCGGCCACTTCCGCTTCACCGCCAGCGGCGAGACGGTGGTGCGCCTCGAGCAGCGCCTGGGCTATGTGCACAAGGGCACCGAAGCGCTCCTCGCCGGCGCACCGTTGGAGCGCGCAGCGACCCTCGCCGGCCGGGTCTCGGGAGACAGCACGGTGGCGTTCGCGCTCGCATTCGCGCAGGCAGTGGAGAGCGCGCTCGGGGTGGAGATTCCTCCTCGCGCCGCGTGGCTGCGCGCGCTGATGGCCGAGCTCGAGCGGCTCGCCAATCATTTCGGCGACATCGGCGCGGTCTGCAACGACGCCTCCTTCACCATCCTGCATGCCCAGCTCGGCTACCTCCGCGAGCAGGTGCTGCGCAGCGCCGAGCGCTGCTTCGGCCACCGCCTGATGATGGACCGGGTGATCCCCGGCGGCGTGCGCAGCGACATGGCCGCGGGCGGCGAGGAGACGCTGCGCGCGCTCCTCGCGCTCGTGCGCCGGCAATTCCCCGATCTCGTCGAGGTGTACGACAACACCGAGTCGCTGAAGGACCGCACCGTGAGCACCGGCATCGTGGCGCCGGCGCTCGTCGAGCAGTTCGCCGCCGGCGGCTACGTCGGCCGCGCTTCCGGGCGCAGCTTCGACGCCCGGCGAACGCCGGGCTACGCGCCCTACGAGCGGCTGCGGTTCGAGGTGCCGACGGTGCAGGCGGGCGATGTCAATGCGCGCGTCTGGATCCGCATCCGCGAGGTCGAGCAAAGCCTCGCGCTCGTCGAGCAGGTCCTGGCCGCGCTGCCGTCCGGGCCTGTCTCCGTGCAAGCCCCCGACGGCGCCGGCGAGGGCATTGCCCTGGTGGAGGGCTTCCGCGGCGACGTGCTCGCGTGGGTGCGCCTCGCCGCCGGCCGCGTCGAGCGCTGCCATCTGCGCGACCCGTCGTGGTTCCACTGGCCGCTCCTCGAGGCGGCGATCGAGGGCAACATCGTCGCCGACTTCCCGCTCTGCAATAAATCGTTCAACTGCTCCTACTCGGGGCACGACCTCTGATGCGCAAGCTGCTCTTCCGGAACTTCGTGCACGGCCCGCTCACCGAGCCCGCGCCCGCGGCCGACGAGGCGGCGGCGGCCGAGCTCGCCGCGCGGCTCGAGCACGCGGCGCGCCAACGCCTCGGCCGCACGCTCTCGATCCGCGAGGTCGACGCCGGCTCCTGCAACGGCTGCGAGCTCGAGATTCACGCGCTCAACAACGTGGTCTACGACCTGGAGCGCTTCGGCCTGCGCTTCGTCGCCTCGCCCCGCCACGCCGACGTGCTGCTCGTCACCGGGCCCGTCACGCAGAACATGCGCATGGCGCTCGAGCGCACTTATGCCGCGACGCCCGGCCCGAAGTGGGTCGTGGCGGTGGGCGATTGCGCGCGCAATGGCGGCGTGTTCGCCGAGAGCCCGGCCGTGGTCGGCGGCGTCTCGCGCGTGGTGCCCGTCGACCTGCATATCCCCGGGTGCCCGCCGTCGCCGCTCGCGCTGCTCAGGGGGCTGCTCGCCCTCGTCGAAACGGTGAAGTGACCGATGATGCGGTGACCTTCAGGTCGCGCAGCAGGCCGTCCTTGAGTCCGTAGATCCAGCCGTGCACGGTGACCGGCTGGCCGCGTGCCCAGGCGTCCTCGAGGATCGAGGTGCGGCACACGTTGCCGACCTGCTCGACGACGTTCAGCTCGCAGAGCCGCTCGGCGCGGCGCGCGCGCCCGGCGATCGCCCGCAGCTGATCGCGGTGCTGCTGCTCGACGTCCTGGATATGGCGCAGCCAGTTGTCGGCGAGGCCGTGCCGCTCCTTCATCATCGCCGCCTGCACGCCGCTGCAGCCGTAGTGGCCGCAGACGATGATGTGGCGAACCTTGAGCACGCCGACCGCGAACTGGATCACCGACAGGCAGTTGAGGTCGGTATGCACCACCAGGTTGCCGACGTTGCGGTGGACAAACAGTTCGCCCGGGAGCAGATCGACGATCTCGTTCGCCGGCACGCGGCTGTCGGAGCAGCCGATCCACAGATATTTCGGCGATTGCTGCTTCGCCAGCTTCTCGAAAAAGGCGGGATCGGTGGTCCGGATGCGCCGGGACCACGCGCGATTCTTGCGAAAAAGCTCTTCGAGTTCGTCCAAGATATTTTGGAGCGGGCGAAGGGAATCCAACCGACTCCCACCCCTCTAACGCCGCAAATTCTAAGGAGGACTCAGCGACCTCTCAACGCCGCTTGTCTGCTTTCGGCCATTAGCGGACATGTATGACTGTTTCGGCCGCGGGCGGACATCCAGTCTTCCGTTAGTCGAACACCTCATCGGCCCGAGCAAGATACTCCGCTGGCAGCGTCAGGCCGAGGGCGCGCGCCGTCTTCGCATTGAGGAAAAGGTCTACCTTCTGTGACTGCTGCACAGGCATTAGAACTTGGCCCGCTGATGCAATAAATTGTTGACCGCCCTTTGGTGCGTTTACGCACCACAATTGAGGTCAACAGGACATCCGGCTAATAGTCCGGGCTCCGACCGGTTCAAAGTGGTCGGCCATGGCCGATGAGCGGAAGTTCTTCAGACTGACCTCCGCGGGCCGCTCGCTCTGGGCGACTCGCAAGAAAGTCCCATTGCCCTTGGAGTATCGCCGCATACTGGGGTTGGTCGACTACGCCGGGCACGTCGAAGTCATCCACAGCGAGTTAGCGCGCTATCCGCGCAAAGTCGTCAACGAGTGGTTGAACGAGTTCGAGGCCAAAGGGCTGATAGAGGCGATCGCGGGCAGAGAAGTCAAACTTTCGGATATCGCGCGGAAAGTCGAACCTCCTCCCATACCGGCCGAAGATCTTCCCTTTTTCGACCAGGACGTCTCGTTCGCGGATATTTCGCTCTCTCAGCTCGGCGTTTACGTCGCACAGGACCGCGTCGCCAATCGACCGGCCACGGCGAAGCGACCCGGCGAGACCTCGGCGATCATCGTAGAGGACGACGCGGACCAGCGCGCGCTCGCCGTAGTTCGACTCACCGCGGCGGGTTATGCCGTTGCTGCGGTCAATGGCGTCAAGACTCTTTATCGCACCTTGGAGCAATGCACTCCGGACGCAATATTCCTCGACGTCAACCTGAACGACGGAAACGGATTCGATGTACTCGCAACGCTTCGCCTGCACCCTTCCTTCGCTCACATGCCGATCGTCATGCTGACGGCCCGGAGTGACCCGGAAGACATCGCTAGGGGCCTGTCCTTGGGCGCAGACGCGTATGTGACGAAGCCCTACGGGCCTAACACCTTGGACTACGTCCTGCGCCATGTGCTCAAGCAAGAGGTCGAATACCGGGCGGCAGCCGCGGCCGCCTAGCTGTGCCACACCTCGGCCCGGACCTGAAGACGAACTACGATGAGAAATTCATGGATGAATCGTTCGGAGCCAACGCGGCTAGTTGAATCCAAGCTGAGATCCTAGTTGTTGTTCGGTATCGGATCGATCGCGCTCTACTTGGCACTCGCTAAGCTGGTGATCCCCCGCATTCGGGCCTGACGGAGCTCAGCGCACCGCTACAGTCGAGCTGATTGAAGCTCCTGCCGCCCCTCACCTCTCTTGCTGCAGGCGTACCTTCTCGCTCGGGGTGTCCTTAGAATGGTCCCGCTATCGACCCAAAGCGGACCTTTCACGCGGGGAAAGGGAAAGCTCCATGACGCAAAGCATCGATCGGGATGCGTTTCGGAACTTCGAGCGTAACGCCCACCACCGGCTTGCGGATAGCTATCACGCTTTGTTTGTACCGGTCACCGAGCATGCCGTTGAGCCACTCCTGTCGACGGCCGGGGTCCGTGCGGGAACGCGCGTGCTCGACGTTGCGTGCGGCTCCGGCGTGGTCGCGAAGCACGCTGCCAAACGCGGCGCCTCCGTTACCGGCATTGACCTCGCGCCGCGCATGCTGGAGCTCGCCGCCAAATTCAATCCGGACTGCACGTTCCGGGAGGCGAGCGTGGACTCGATGCCGTTCGAAGACGGTGCGTTCGACGCGGTAGTGTGCGCATTTGGCATCGGTCACTTCCCAGACCCGCCCGTCGCGGTTGCGGAGTGTGCCCGCGTGACGTGCGTTGGGGGTGTGTGCGCGTTCGCGTGGTGGGATCTGCCAGCGAGAAACAGAATGCATGGCGTGCTGCTCGCGGCCCTTGAGGAAATTGACCCGAAGCCACCGGCCGACCTTCCCCCAGGCCCACCTCTTTTCCGCTACTCCGAGGACGACGCTTTCCGCGAGTTGCTCGAGACCGCTGGACTCCGGGAGGTCGGAATTGCGTCGCACAGCTTCACGTGGCGGCTGGCCAATGCCGAGGCGCTGTGGACGGCCTCCATGGGATGCATGGCGCGGAACTCCGCCCTCATCAACTCCCAGACGCCTGAGGTTCGGGAACGAATCCACGAGGCGTTCATCCGGCACGCTAATAAGCACCTTGCCGCTTCCGGGCTCGACCTGCCGATGGCTTTCAAGGTGTGCGCGGGAGGCAAAGCCGGCACGTAGTCCTCGGGCGAAAGGCTAGATTTCTTCTCCAAGGAACGTCTGCTCTTGGCCGGGGCTGAGAAATCAGGGCGCTTCCGAAGGCCAAGCCTGAGTGGTACGAGATCTCGGCCAGGTTCACCGGGATTCCAGCTGTGGTTTGAACATTCCTAGGAACCCCTAGACCAGCGTTGAGGTGTCGATCACCGTCCCTTGGTCAGCGACCTCAGGCAGCGCGCTATAGAGCTCTACGACGCGTTTTCTGTGCCCCCGGACGATCTACGGCCGCCGAGAAGGTCAGCCCCGCTGGGGGACCTCAGTAAAACTCTGCTACCTCCACCCATATCCGACTTTTTCTGAAATCCCCGGCGGGCGATGGGGACCGGGGGTGGTGGAGCGGCCAGCGGGAATTGAACCCGCGTCTTCTGCATGGGAAGCAGAGGTACTGCCACTGTACGATGGCCGCGTCGAACTTAATGATGCCAGACCTACTCGACTTCTTGGCGAGCTGGTCGTTGGAGTCCCGCTAGAACACTTCGCGGACCTTGGGCGCTCGCCGGCCCTGCGGGTTAAGTTCACCCGCCTGGGCTACCGCATTCTACGGGGTGCGAAAATCGGTGGCGCTACTGCACGCGGCGGAAGCTCGCCGTCGAGGTGACGAGGGTGTCGCGGCTGCTCCGGCTCAGGTACACGGCGCCCTGCGCCCATTTGTAGCCGGAGAACAGTCCGCCCCATCGCCACATCTGGTGCTCGGTGAGCACGTTCGGATCGCCGGTCGGCACGGCGATCCAGACGAGCTCGCCGACCGTGAAGCCGACGTTGCGCGAGCCGACGCCCTGCACCGCGAGCGTCCCTTCGAAGCGCTTGTTCGCCTCGTTCCAGCTCACGGCCATCTGGTAATAGTTGTTCGCGATCTGTGCCTGCCACAGGCCGGGCAGGATCGTCATCGCCTTGTTCTCGCGCTCCTGCGCCGCGCGCGCAGCGCGCTCGCGTTCCTGAGTCGCGGCGCGCTCGAGGCCCTCCAGCCGGATGCGGGCCTGGCCGGCATAGCGTCCGTTCGGGTAGCGCTCGAGATATCCCTTCAGGTCGGCCTCGCTCTGAGAGTCCTTCGCCGAGTTCCACAGGGCGAGCTCGTCGTTCGCGCGCTTCTCCTCGAACTGCCACTGGTAGATGCGATCCTGCCCGGCGCGCGCGGCCGCAGTCCCGGGCTCGAGGCGGATGAAGCGCTCCATGTTGCGGATGGCGTCGCCGTAGTTGCCGAGCTCGGCGAGGAGGACGGCCGCGTTGTGGTAGCCCTCGGACCACCAGGGGGAAAGCTTCGTGCCCTCGCCATACAGGCGCACCGCGTCCTCGAACGCCTTGCTCTGGATCGCGGCCTCCGCCTGCAGCTTGAGCCGCCGCGTCTCCTCGGGCAGCGCCGGCTTCGGCCGGCCGCCGTATTGCTGCACTGCCTCTTCGACGGCTCGGTCATCCTGCGCCTGAACCCCGGGCGTCAAAAAAAGTAAAAGCCCGGCGATCGCTGCCAAATGCAACCCACGCATCCGTTTCCTCCTATGTGCTAGCCTTCCTGCGCCAAGTTTATCGGTCACCTCGGGGATGGCGAAACGATGAACCTCCGTACTTTCGGCTTTCTTGCACTCCTTTTCCTGTGCGGCGCGGCGCAGGCGCAAAGCTGCACGCCAAGCGGCGCGGCGATGTCGTCGCTTGCGCAGTGGCGCCAGGCCTGCACGGCCTGCGGCGGTCAGGTCGTCGGCAGCGGCTCGTCGATGCAATGCAAGTTTCCTTCGTCCGGCGCGGCCGGCGCAGCGCCGGGCGGCATGCCCGGGGGTGCCATGGGCCAGATGATGGGTCAGATGAGCTACAACCTCGGCTACGCCATCGGCTCGGCGATCCGCAATTCCGCGCTCGAGCGCGAGCAGCAGGACGCGCTGGCAGTCGAGCGAGCGCGCCAGGAGCGGGTTTTCCAGGAGCAGGCGCGCCGCCTCCTGGAGCAGCAGGAGTCGGACCGCGCGCGGCAGGACGAGGCGCTGCGTGACGAGGAGAAGCGCGCGGAGTCGCAGCGGCGCGAGCAGATCTATCAGCGCGTGAGCGGCTCGCTGCTCGGGGGCGAACCCTCGCGCGACACGGCGAGCCAGCTCGGACTGATCGGCGTCGGCTCCTCCACCGGCAGCGCGATGGACGAGCTGCGCTCGGCTGCCGCCTACGGCGAGCGCGCCCGCGAGCAAAACGGCGAGGCGGCGAGCGCCACCGCGCGCAACGTCATCGATACGCCGGCGGCGCAGGCCCGGCCGCTCGAGCAGGCGGCGCTCGCCACGCCCGCCGGCCGACCGGCGCCGGAAACCCCGCGCATCGCGCAGTTGCGCCAGAAGCTCGCCGACAACGAGGCGAAGCGCGCCTTCCTCGCGCGAGAGCTGCGCGAGCTGCAGAACAGTCCCCAGCGAAACCCCGTGGCGATCGCGCTCAAGAAGGACGAGATCGCCCGCGCCGAGCAGGAAAAGAGCTACCTCGACTTCTCACTGCGCGACGAGGCGGCAAAAGCGAAGTGATGAAGGAGCGCGTTGCGCGCCTTCTCCCCGTCTTCCTGAGCGCCGCGCTCGTGCTTTGCGCGGCGGTCTGCGGCGCGCAGCCGAACGACAGCGCGACCAGCGCCGCATTCGAAGACGCCGTCCAGCGCTACGGCGGCCGCCCAAAACCCGAGCTTCCCGAATCGGCAAGGCGGTTCAAGGTGCAGGCCGAAGTCGCGATCCGGAACAAGGACTTCGAAGACGCGGTGCGATCCTACGGCGAGGCGCTCAAGCTCGCGCCCTGGTGGTCGGAAGGCTATTACAACCGGGCCATCATTCTGGGCGAGCTCGGCCGCCACGGCGAAGCGGTCGACGAGATGCAGCGCTTCCTGCGGCTCGAGCCGGCGAGCCCGCTCGCGCGTACGGCCCAGGATCGCATCTACCAGTGGGACTACCTGAAGAATCGCGCCGCCGCGGCGGAGGCGCAGGCGAGGCAGCGGCAGGCCGAGGCGCGCGATCGCGAGCGGGCGGAAGCGGAAAGGCGCATCGCCCGGCTGCAACCGTTCATCGGCAACTGGGAGGAGAGCTGGCCCGGCTCATCGGGGCAGGATGCCTTTGTCGTCAGGGAATCCGGCAACGCGCTTTCGATCCAGATCCTGGGCCGGACCTCCACGGCGAGCAACGTCCGCGTCGAAGACGGCGCATTGAAGTTCAATCAAGACCTGTCGAACGGCAATGCGATCCGCTATGAGCTCACGCCCGCTGGAGGGGCTCAACTCCGGGGCCGCGCCCAGAACCCGAACGGAAGCATGCAGCAAGGCATCGTCTGGCGGCGCGTCGAGGGCCAGCCGCATTTCTCTTCGGCGAGCGGCTGCTTCATCGCCACGGCGGCCTATGGTTCGTATCTGGATCCGCACGTCGCCGCGTTGCGCCAGTTCCGCGATTCGCATTTGCTGAGCAACGCGCCCGGACGAGCGCTCGTCGCGTTCTACTACGAGCATTCGCCCGCCCTGGCGGAGCAGATCGCGAAGCACGAGCTGCTGCGTGGCGCGACGCGGGCGGCGCTGACCCCGATCGTCTACATGATCGTCAGGCCTTTGGAGAGCCTGCTGCTTGTCCTTGCGCTCGCGCTGCTGCTCGTCCGAAGGCGGCCTTGAATGACGGCCGCGTGGGAGCGCATTCCGGGCATGGTGGTCTCGAGCGAGGTCATCGCCGCGCGCGCCGGCTGGAGCCGCGAGCTCTCCGCCGGGCAGGTGCTGCGCGTGGTCGACCTCGAGGGCCGGCAGGCGGTCGACTTCCTTTGCTACAACGCGCGCGACTACGAGGACCGCTACGCCGCCGCCGACACGATGAAGATCAACGGCAACATCTTCGTGCGCAAGGGAACGGTGATCTACTCGGTAAACTGCAACCCGATGCTCACCGTGGTAGACGATACCTGCGGCTTCCACGACACCATCGGCGGCTGCTGCTCGTCCGCGCTCAACCGCAAGCGCTACGGCAGGCCCGACGACCCGAGCTGCCGCGACAACTTCCTGCGCGAGCTCGCGCGTTACGGCATGGGGCCGCGCGATATCCCCGCGAACCTGAATTTCTTCATGTACGTGCCGGTCGCCATGGACGGCGCGATGGACATGGGGCCGAGCATCTCCAAGCCCGGCGACTACCTGGACCTGCGCGCCGAGATGGACGTGCTCGCCGTGATCTCCAATTGCCCGCAGATCAACAACCCGGTCAACGACTACAACCCGACCCCGATCCGCGCCATCGTCTACCAGCCCTAGCGCGGTATCATTCGTTCCATGATCGAAGTGTCCGTAAACGGCGCCGCCCGGCGCTTTGCCGCGCCGCTTGACCTTGCCGCGCTGCTCAGGCAACTCGACATGGCGGACAAGAAGGTCGCAGTCGAGAAGAACGGCGAGATCGTGCCTCGCAGTCTTCACCCCAAAACTTTGATCGAGAACGGCGACCAGCTCGAGATCGTGGTCGCGGTGGGCGGCGGATGAGCGACAGCCTGCTCATCGCCGGCAAGAGCTACAGCTCGCGCCTGCTCATCGGCACGGGCAAGTACAGGGACTTCGCCGAAACGCGCGCCGCGGTCGACGCGTCGGGCGCGCAGATCGTCACGGTCGCGATCCGGCGCACCAACATCGGCCAGAACGCCAACGAGCCGAGCCTGCTCGACGCCCTGCCGCCCTCCAAATACACCTATCTGCCGAATACCGCGGGCTGCTATAGCGCCGCCGACGCGGTGCGCACGCTGCGCCTCGCGCGCGAGCTGCTCGACGGCCACGAGCTCGTCAAGCTCGAGGTGCTGGGCGACCCGCACACGCTCTACCCCAACATGCCCGAGACGCTCAAGGCGGCGGAGACGCTGGTGAAGGAAGGCTTCAAGGTGATGGTGTACTGCTCCGACGACCCGATCCAGGCGCAGATGCTCGAGGCCGCGGGCTGCGTCGCGGTGATGCCGCTCGCCTCGCTCATCGGCTCCGGCATGGGCATCCTCAATCCGTGGAACCTGCAGCTGGTAATCGACAAGGTGAAGGTTCCAGTGCTGGTCGACGCGGGCGTCGGCACGGCATCGGATGCCGCGGTCGCCATGGAGCTTGGCTGCGACGGCGTCCTGATGAACACCGCGATCGCCGCTGCGCGCAACCCGGTGCTCATGGCCAGGGCGATGAAGAAGGCCGTCGAGGCCGGCCGCGAGGCGTACCTCGCCGGCCGCATGCCGAAGAAGCTCTACTCGGCCGCGCCGAGCTCGCCCACCGAAGGAAAGATCGCTCCCAAGGCCGCTTGAACCGGCCGATCCGCAGTTACGTCCTCCGGCAGGGCCGCACCACTCCCGCGCAGCAGCGCGCCCTGGAAGCCTTGCTCCCCAAGTACGGCATCGCGTTTCCCCAATCCATTCGCTCGAACAAACCGCTGGTGCTCGAGATCGGCTCGGGCATGGGCGAGACGACCGCCGCGATCGCGAAAGCCCACCCCGAGGCCGACTTCGTCGCGGTCGAAGTGCACGGCCCCGGCGTCGGCAGCCTGCTGAATGCGATCGAGCGCGAAGCACTGACGAACCTGCGCGTGGTGCGCCACGACGCGGTCGAAGTGCTCGAGCGCATGGTGGCCGACGCGAGCCTCGCCGCGATCCACCTCTTTTTCCCCGACCCCTGGCCGAAGAAGCGGCACCATAAGCGGCGCTTCGTTCAACCGGAAATGGCTGCGCAGCTAGCGCGAAAGCTCAAGCCGGGCGGCGTGCTGCACGCGGCCACCGACTGGCCGGACTATGCGGAGCACATGCAGGACGTTTTTTCCAGGGAAACTCTGTTGGAGGTCGCGGCGGCAGGCTTCGCGGCGCGCCCGGTCACGAAGTTCGAGTCGCGGGGCCGGAAACTCGGACACCCGATCCGCGAGCTGTACTTTCGCCGACGAACAGCGCCAGCAAGTCGTTGAGGAACAGGCGCCCGCGCTCGCTGGGCGCGATGCGGCGCCAGTCGCGCTCGAGCAGGCCGAGCTTTTCGCCCATCTCGAGCTCGCGCTGGATGGAAATCAGCGGCAGCCCGGTGCGCTCCTGGAAGAGCGACGCCGGGAAGCCTTCGGTCAGCCGCAGCGCGTTCAGCATGAACTCGAAGGGCAGCTCGGATGGCGCTACCACTCTGCTCGGCACGTCGCTGCTCCCCTTCATGTACTCGGCGGGCTGCTTGATGCGCTCGTGGCGCGTCACCCGCTCGGGGAACGACACCTTGCCGTGCGCGCCGGCACCGATGCCGAGGTAGTCGCCGAACTCCCAGTAGTTCAGGTTGTGCCGGCAGCGGCGGCCGGGCCGGGCGAACGCGGAGGTCTCGTAATGCTCGAAGCCCGCCGCGGCGAGCGTTTCCTCGACGGCCACCTGCATGTCGGCGGCCGCGTCGTGCTCCGGGAGGCGCGGCGGCTTGCTGTAGAAGACGGTGTTCGGCTCGATGGTGAGCTGGTAGGCGGAGACGTGCGGCACGCCGCTTTTCGTCGCCCGTTCGATATCGGCCTGCATCATGGCGAGCGACTGACCCGGCAACGCGTACATGAGATCGACGTTGACGTTGTCGAAAGAGGCGAGCGCCGCCTCGATCGCCCGATTTGCCTCGGCAGCGGAATGGATGCGGCCCAGCGCGGCGAGCATCGCGTCGTCGAAGCTCTGCACGCCGATCGAGATGCGGTTGACGCCCGCGGCGCGGAAGCCGCGGAAGCGCGCCGCCTCGACCGTGCCCGGGTTCGCCTCGAGCGTGATCTCCGCACCGGGCTCGAGCGGCAGGCGGGCGCGCGCGCCCGCGAGCAGGGCGTCGATCGAGTCGGGCGAGAACAGGCTTGGCGTGCCGCCGCCGATGAAGACGCTGGTCAGGCGCCTGCCCCACACCGAGGGAAGCATTGCCTCCAGATCCTGCATGAGGCGGGCGATATATTCCTTTTCCGGAAGAGGGCCGGACCGCTCGTGCGAGTTGAAGTCGCAGTAAGGGCACTTGCGCACGCACCAGGGGATGTGCACGTAGAGCGCGAGCGGCGGCAGCAGCGAGAGCGCCACGCCCCCGGGACGGTTAAGCCGCATGCAGAAGTTCTACCATCTTCGCGAGCGCGATACCGCGGTGGCTGATACGGTTTTTGAGCGCGGGCTCGAGCTCCGCCGCGGTTTTGCCCAGCCCGGGCAGGAAGAAGAGCGGGTCGTAGCCGAAGCCGTTTGCGCCGCGCGGCGCGTGCGCAATTTCGCCGTGCCACAGGCCCTCGGCGACGAGCGGACGCGGGTCGTCGGCATGGCGGACGAGAACCATGACGCAACAGTAATAGGCTTTGCGGTTCTCTCCGATGGACTGCAAAAGCTTTGCATTGTTGCGCGCATCGCGTTCCTCCCGGCTGCCTGCGCGGCCCGCGTAATACGCGGAGTGCACACCAGGCTCGCCGCCGAGCGCATCGATGCAGAGGCCCGAGTCGTCGGCGAGCGCGGCGAAGCGGGCGGCGCGGCTGGCGTGGCGCGCCTTGGCGAGCGCGTTCTCGAAGAAGGTGGCGTGCGGCTCGTCGGCCTCGGCGATGCCGAGCTCAGCCTGCGCGACGAGCTCGACCGAGGTAAGGACGGCACGGATCTCCCGCAGCTTGCCGGGGTTCCCCGAGGCGAGCACGAGCTTCATCGCAGCTCGTACTCGACGGTCCAGTAGTAGTCGAGCTCCTGGAACGACAACGCGCGCGCGAAAGGCGAGAGGCGCGCGCGCAGCTCTTCCTCGGTGGGGAAGTTCTTCAGCACGCGGTTCTCGCTGCCGTCGGATAGCGGCCGCAGCTGGTAGGTGTTCCCCTCCGCGTCGCGCTCGGCGATCGGCGTGTTCGAGCCGTCGACGTAGCGGTTGTCCATGAACAGGACGCGCGCGCCCGGCTCGAGGCGCCGATGCAGCGAGGCGAGGAAGGCATCGATGCGCCCAAGCGGAATATGCGACCACCAGAAGACCGCCAGCGCCGCGTCGAAGCGGCCCAGGCGCTCGCTCAGCGCGTAAGCGTCGGCGAGCTCGAAGCGGACCTCCGCGCCCGAGTAGTCCTTGGCGGTGGCGAATTGCATCGGCTCTTCAGCGGCGTCGGTGGCGAGCACCGAGCGCGCGCCCGGGGCGACGAGCACCGTCCAGTAGCCGGTGCCGCAGGCGACTTCGAGCACGCGGCGCCCCGCCATCCGCTCGGGAATCTGCCGGCGCAGGATCGCCAGGTCCGCCTGGCGCTCGGGCTTTGCGTAGAACGCCTCGTACTCGCCGGCGCGGCGCCGGTAATAGTCAACCAGCTCAGGGGACGTCAAGCGCTGCCTTCTGCCTGGCGATCAGCTCGCGAATGCCGCGCTCTGCGAGCGCGACCAGAGCGTCGAGCTGCGCGCGGGTGAACACCGCGCCTTCGGCCGTGCCCTGCACCTCGACGAAGCTGCCGGCGCCGGTCATCACCACGTTCATGTCGCAGCCGGAGGCCGAATCCTCCGAGTAGTCCAAGTCGAGCAGCGCGGTGCCGTTGTGCATGCCCACCGAAACCGCGGCGACGAAATCGCGTATCGGATTCTGAGTCACCAGATTTTTCTTGCGCAGAAAGGCTACGGCGTCATGCAGGGCGACAAACGACCCGGTGATCGCCGCGGTGCGCGTGCCGCCGTCGGCCTGAAGGACGTCGCAGTCTAGATGGACTGTCCTTGATCCGAGCGAGGGAAGGTCGACGACCGACCTGAGCGAGCGCCCTATCAGGCGCTGGATCTCCTGCGTACGGCCGGTCTGCTTGCCGCGCGCGGCCTCGCGCTCGCTGCGGGTGTGGGTCGAGCGCGGCAGCATGCCGTACTCGGCGGTCACCCAGCCGCGGCCGGACTCTTTCAGGAACGGCGGCACCCGCTCCTCGACCGACGCCGTGCACAGGACGCGCGTGTCGCCGAACTCGACCAGCACCGAGCCTTCGGCATGCCGCGTGAAGCCGCGCTGGATGCGCACCGGCCGCAGCTGGTCGGCGCGCCGGCCAAGCGCTCTCATGAAGGATTGGTTTTGCGCAGCGCCGCCTTGAGCTCGGCGATCGCCTTCTCGATGTCCTCGTCGGACATGCGCAGGTAGTCGAGGTCGGTCGCGGTGAAGTCCTGCACGTTGGTGGCGGCGGGCTGGAATGCGTCCGCCGGCGCGGCGGCGAGCGCCTCCTCCGCCCACGACATGGCGAGCACCGAGACATTATCGCACTCCGCGCCGGCACGCTTCTCCGCGAGCATCACCAGCTCGGCGATCGCGTCCTCGAGCTCGCGCGAGAGCAGCGCGTGGAGCAGCTGGCGCTGCGTGATCGGTCCCCAGAAGCCGTCGGAGCAGAGCAGCACGATGTCGTTGCGCGCCAGGCGCGCGCTCGCCGCCGGGTCGGGGCGCGGGGTGGTGTAGCCGCCGAGGCACTGTATCAGGCGGTTCCTTTCCGGATGCGAGGTGATCGCCTCCTCGCGGATCCGCCCCTCGTCGACGAGCTGCTGCACCACCGTATGGTCGCGGGTGCGGTGCACGATGCGGCCGTCGCGGATCAGGTAGAGGCGGCTGTCGCCCACGTGCGTCCAGTGCGCATGCCCGTCCTGCACCACGCAGGCGACCAGCACGGTGCGCGGCGTGTCCTCCAGGTCGCGCTTCTGCGCCTCGCGCAGGATCGCGGCGTGCGCCGCGCCCATGGTGCGGACGAGAAACTCGCCGGGGTCGGCGAGCCTGGGGCCCGCCTCACGCTGGAAGGCGGCGCCCAGCAGCTCGATCGCCATTTCCGCCGCGACCTCGCCGTAAAGATGGCCGCCGAGCCCGTCGGCGACCGCCATCAGCAGGCAGTCGGGAGTCGACCAGGAGCCGATCCGGTCCTGGTTCATGCGGCGCGCGCCGATGCGGCTATCTTGGGCCAGCGCGTACTTCATGGCGTTCCGGGCGCTTCTCGCCGAGCAGCGCCTTCTGCAGCGCGAACACGCTCTGCGGCCGCTCGAGATGCGCGAGGCGCAGGCACCAGTCGATGATGTCGAGCAGCTCTTCGGAGTAGGCGCGGCGCCAGGCGCGGCGCGCGGGTACGAGCAGGTCCTGCTCGAGGCGCTGATGCGCCGGCTGCGGCGCCGCGGAGGCAAGGCAGGCGTAGGCGGTGGCGCCGACCGAATAGATGTCGGTCCAGGGGCCGAGCTCGCCCGGGCGCGCGTACTGCTCGGGCGCGGCGAAGCCCGGCGTATAGGTCGGCGGCAGCCTGGCGCCCTCGGCAGACAGCGTCTGGCGCGCGGCGCCGAAGTCGATCAGGAGCGGCGAGCCGTCGTTGCGCAGGAAGATGTTGGCGGGCTTGATGTCGAGATGCAGGAGCTTCGCGGTGTGGACCTCGCGCAGGCCGTTCAGGAGCTGCGCGAACGTGGCGCGCATCCAGGTCTCGTCGGGCGGCTTGCGCCGCAGCTTGATGTGCTCGTTGAGCGAGCGGCCGCGCTCGTAGCGCATCACGAGATAGACCGTGTCGTTGGCGCGGAAGAAGTTGAGCACGCGCACCACGTTCGGATGCGAGAGGTGCGCGAGCGCGCGCCCCTCTTCGAAGAAGCACTTCAGGCCGTAGCGGAACCTGGAGAGATCCTCGTCGGCAATCTTCGGCGGCGCGCCCGGCTCGGTGCGCAGCGCCAGCGTCGAGGGCAGGTATTCCTTGATCACCACCGGCGCGTCGTTGTCGTCGTGCGCGAGATAGACGAAGGAGAAGCCGCCGGAAGCGAGCGTGCGCACGATGCGGTAGCTCTCGAGCCGCGTGCCTTCAGGCAGCGCTTGGTTGGCTTGCGACGCCATCTCCACCTATGATAACGAATGATCCTGAGCATGACGGGCTTCGCCGCCGCGGAGGCGCGCATTCCGCCCGACGGAGCGCGCGGCACGCTCGCGCTGGAGCTGCGCTCGGTCAACGCCCGTTATCTCGACATCCAGTTCCGCATCCACGACGACCTGCGCGCACTCGAGCCGCTGCTGCGGGAGGCGCTCGCTGCGAAGCTCGCGCGCGGCAAAATCGACTGCCGCCTGTTCCTCAACGACTCGGCTGGTGCGCAGACGCCGGACCGGCTCAACGCGGAAGCGCTGGCGCGGCTGAAGGAGCTCGCCGCCGAAGTCGCGCGCGCGCTGCCGCAGGCGGCGCCGCTGCGCGTCGCCGACGTGCTGCGCTGGCCGGGCGTGCTTGCCGAAGCGCCGCGCGACGAGGCGCAGACGCGCACGCTCGCCGCGGAGCTCTGCCGCAAGGCACTCGACGAGCTGGTCGCGGCGCGCGCGCGCGAAGGCGAGAAGCTCGCCGCGGCGGTGCGCGAGCGCGTCGCGGCGATGCGCGAGCGGATAGAGCATGTAGTCCCCATGCTCCCAAAGGCCCGGCAAGCCTATGAGACGCGCCTGACGGAACGGCTGCGCGAAGCGATCGGCAGCGCCGACGACGAGCGCATCCGCGCCGAGGTCGCACTGTTCGCCGCCAAGTCCGACGTCGACGAGGAGCTCACGCGCCTGCGCGCCCATTTGGCGGAGGTCGAGCGCGCGCTCAAGCAGGGCGGCGCGGTGGGCAAGCGCCTTGATTTCCTAGCGCAGGAGCTCAACCGGGAGGCCAATACCCTCGCCTCCAAGGCCGCGAGCGCCGAGATCGCGGATTGCGCGCTGGAGCTGAAGCTGCTCATCGAGCAGGTGCGCGAGCAGGTCCAGAACATCGAATGAAAGGCAAACTGTTCGTCATCGCGGCGCCCTCGGGCGCGGGGAAGACCTCGCTCATCGAGGCCGTGATGCGCGCGGACCCGAGCCTCAAGATCTCGGTTTCCTACACGACGCGCCAGCCGCGCAAGGGCGAGAAGGATGGCGTCGACTACCACTTCGTCGACGAGAGCACGTTCAAGCGCATGCGCGAGCGCGGCGAGTTCCTCGAGAGCGCCGAGGTGCACGGCTACCACTACGGCACGGCGAAGCAGGTGATCGCGGAAGCGATGGCGCGCGGCGACGACCTGATCCTCGAGATCGACTGGCAGGGCGCCGCCCAGGTGCGCCGCATCTTCCCCGACTGCGTGGGCATCTTCATCCTGCCGCCGTCAGTCGAGGAGCTCGAGCGGCGCATGCGCGCGCGGGGCCAGGATTCCGACGCCGTCATCCGCCGAAGGGTCCAGAACGCGCGCGAGGAGCTGCAACACGCCGGCGAGTTCAATTACGCTATAATTAACAAAGACTTCGAAACCGCAAAGCAGGAACTCGCGGAAATCCTCGGCAAGGAAAGAGCAAAGCCCCATGGCACGCATCACCGTTGACGACTGCCTGAAAAGAATTCCCAACCGCTTCCATCTGACGCTCGCCGCCACCTACCGCGCGCGCCAGCTCGGCGCCGGCGCGAGCCCGCTGGTCGAGCCCAACCGCGACAAGGCCACCGTGATCGCGTTGCGCGAGATCGCCACCGGCAAGGTCGGCACCGAAGTCCTCAAGCGCAACGCCACGCCGGCGGCGCCGCCCGCGCCCTAGAAGTTTCTCCTGACCCATGGGGTAACCTGACGCTATGGCGGCGGCAGCCCCCCTGCTTCGCGACCCGGAACGCTTCGGCTACCTGAGGCCGACCGATGTCGCGCGCCTCGAGGAGGCGTACCGCTTCTCCGAGGCTGCGCATGCCGGCCAGACGCGGCAATCGGGCGAGCCCTACATCTCGCATCCCCTGGCGGTGGCCGAGATCCTCGCCGGCTGGCACCTCGACGGCCAGACGCTGATGGCGGCGCTGCTGCACGACGTGACCGAGGACACCTCGGTCACCAAGGACGAGATTTCCGACACGTTCGGCCGGTCGGTGGCCGAGCTGGTGGACGGCGTCTCCAAGCTCGACAAGATCGAGTTCCAGTCCGCCGAGCACGTGCAGGCGGAGAACTTCCGGAAAATGCTCCTGGCGATGGCGCGCGACGTGCGCGTCATCCTGATCAAGCTCGCCGACCGGCTGCACAACATGCGCACGCTGGACGCGGTATCTCCCGCCAAGAGAAGAAGGGTGGCCCGGGAGACGATGGAAATCTACGCGCCGATCGCCAACCGGCTCGGCCTGAACGCGCTCTACCACGAGCTGCAGGAGCTCGCGTTCTCGCACCTCTACCCGCTGCGCTACAAAGTGCTCGCCAAGGCGACCAAGGCGGCGCGCGGCAACCGGCGCGAGATGATCGGCAAGACGCTCGACGCGGTGAAGAAGAAGCTCGCCGACAGCGGGCTCGAGGCCACGGTGCAGGGACGCGAGAAGCACGTCTACTCCACCTACCGCAAGATGATCGAGAAGCACCTCACCTTCTCCGAGGTGCACGACATCTTCGGCGTGCGCGTGGTCGTCAAGGACGTGCCGACGTGCTATCTCGCGATGGGCGCGCTGCACGGCCTCTACAAGCCGATCCCGGGCAAGTTCAAGGACTACATCGCCATCCCGAAGGCGAACGGCTACCAGTCGATCCACACCGACCTGATCGGCCCCTACGGCGTGCCGGTCGAGGTGCAGGTCCGCACCGAGCAGATGCACCGCCTGGCGGAATCCGGGGTCGCCTCGCACTGGCTCTACAAGGACGAGACCGACAAGCTCTCCGAGCTGCAGAAGCAGACGCACCGCTGGCTGCAGTCGCTGCTCGAGATCCAGCACCAGTCGGGCGACCCGCAGGAGTTCCTCGAGCACGTCAAGGTCGACCTCTTCCCCGACGAGGTGTACGTATTCACGCCGAAGGGGAAGATCCTGTCGCTGCCGCGCGGCGCAACCGCGGTCGATTTCGCCTACGCCGTGCACACCGACATCGGCAACCGCTGCGTCGCCGCCAAGGTGAACAGCGAGCTGGTGCCGCTGCGCGCCGAGCTGCGCAACGGCGACCGCGTCGAGATCATCACCGCGAGCCACGCCAAGCCCAATCCCGGCTGGCTGCAGTACGTGCGCACCGGCAAGGCCCGCTCGAACATCCGCCACTTCCTGAAGACCATGCAGTACGAGGAGTCGGCGGGGCTTGGCGAGCGCCTGCTCGACCAGGCGCTGAAGAGCCTCAAGGGCTCGCTCGCCGAGGTCGACGACGCGAGCTGGGAGCGCGTGCTGCGCGACGGCGGCGCGCGCTCGAAGGAAGAGCTGCTCGCCGACATCGGCCTGGGCAAGCGCCTGCCGGCGGTGGTGGCGCGGCGCCTGCTCAAGCGCCTCGACTCCCGCGAGGAGCCGAAGAGCTCGGTCACCATCCGCGGCACCGAGGGCATGGCGGTGCAGCTCGCCACTTGCTGCCGGCCGATCCCCGGCGACCCGATCGTAGGCTCGATCAAGAAGGGCCAGGGCCTGGTCGTGCACCAGTCCGACTGCCCGAGCATCGCGCGCTCGCGCAAGAACGAGCCCGACCAGTGGCTCGACGTCGAGTGGGACCTGCGCACCACGCGCCTGTTCCAGGCGGCGATCAACGTCACGGTCGAGAACCAGCGCGGGGTGCTCGCGCGCGTCGCCTCGCAGATCGCGGAAGCCGGCTCGAACATCGACTCGATCGCGATGGAGGACGACCGCGCGGTGTTCACCACCATGCACTTCGTGCTCGAAGTGGCGAACCGCCAGCACCTGGCGCGAGTAATGCGCGCGCTGCGCCGGCTGCCCGACGTCAAGAAGCTCGCGCGCGTTAAGGACTAGCTAGCGCAGCGGGAGGGTGAGGCGAAAGTCGCCTCGCACAACATTAAGCGCGAGGCGACCCGGGCCGCGCAGCTGCTTGGCGAGCTCCTGCACCGAAGCGACCCGGCGCTGGTTGACGCCGATGATCAGGTCGCCCGCGCGCAGGCCGTGGGCGAACGCCGGCGAGCCGGTCTCGACCCCGGCCACCAGCACGGCGCGGGTGCGTCCCGGCAGCCCGCGCACCGCGACCTCGGTGAGCGCCGCCCCGTTCAGCTCGGGCAGCGAAGCACCGCCGGCGGTGCGCGCCTTCTCGACTTCCGCGACCCGGGCCTTGACCGTCTGCGTCTCCTTGCCGCGCAGCACGCGCAGCTCCACGGTCTCGCCGACGGGCACCACGCCGAGGCGGGCGCGCAGCTCCGCCGCCGCGCGCACCGGATGCCCGTTCAGCGCGGTCACCACGTCGCCCTTGCGCAGCCCGGCCACCGCGGCCGGCGAATTGGGCGCTACTTCCGCGATCATCGCCCCTTCGACGCCGCCGCTCGATTCCGCCATGGCGATGCCGATGCGCCCGCGCCGCACCTCGCCGAAGCGGGCGAGCTGCTGCATCACCGCCTGCGCCAGCACCGAGGGCACGGCGAAGCCGATGCCGACGTTGCCGCCCGCGGGGCCGATGATCGCGGTGTTGATGCCGACCAGCTCACCTCGCAGGTTGACGAGCGCGCCGCCCGAGTTGCCCGGGTTGATCGAGGCATCAGTCTGGATGAAGTGCTCGTAGCCCTCGACCGAGAGGCCGCTGCGCCCCAGCGCCGAGACGATGCCCTGCGTCGCGGTCTGGCCGATGCCGAACGGATTGCCGATCGCCATCACGTAGTCGCCCACCTGCAGCGCGTCGGAGTCGCCGAACTTCAACTCCACCAGATTGCCAGCCCGGATCTTCAACAAAGCCACATCGGTCCCGGGATCGGCGCCGACCAGCTTGGCCGGCAGCTGGCGGTTGTCGCGCAGCGTGACCACGATCTCCTGCGCATCCTTGACCACGTGCGCGTTGGTGATCACGTAGCCGGCCTTCGCGTCGACGATCACGCCCGAGCCCGCCGCGACCTGCGGCTGCGACTGCTGCGGCGCGCCGAAGAATCGGCGGAAGAACGGGTCGCGCAGGAGCGGGTTCTCCTCCTCGGGACTCTTCTGCAGCACGGCGATGTTCACCACCGCCGGCGTCACCTTCTCGAGGATCGGCGCGAGCGTCGGCAGCCCGTCGCGGATGGGCAGCTGTGCTCCCGCCCCGGACACCCATAGCAGCGCCAGCCCTATCGCGATCGATTTCATAGGGCGCCAAGTCTAGGGCGCGCTCGACGCGCCTGCTACACTGGAGGCTGGCAACTTTGAAAGGAGGTGATCCCGTGAGAGACGACCAAGGCAACACCGGCCGGCAGGACTCTAACGGAGGATCCGCCCGCAGCAGTTTCGGGGGGCAATCCTGACGATTCAGGGTCCGGCCAGCATCTAGGCCGGCTGCCTGGAAGCACGACCGACGCCCCGAGCGCGCAAGCCCTCGGGGCGTTTTTACTTGATGGACGAAAAGACCGCCGCCCTCCAGTCGCGCCTCTACCTCGCCTGCGCCTTGGTGCTCTTGCTCGGCCTCGGTGCCGCCGTGCTGATCTACTTTTCCGTCGACGACGCCCCGGCCGCGGGGATGAGCTACATAGTCGTCGATGGCGTGGCGCATCCCGTCGACCCCGCCCTCTCGAAGACCTACGTTCGCGACCTGCAGCGCTTCGGCGGCAAGGCGGCGGTGCTGTTCGACGAGCTCAACCGCTGGTTCGCGAGCTTGTGGCGCGGGAAAGCGATCGCCATCACCGTGGCGTGGCTCAGCTTCGGCGTGTCGGCGGCGCTGTGGCTTATCGCGAGCTTGCTACCGCTGCGCTCGCGGAGCGGCGGCTAGCGCAGCCTCGAGGCGCTCGGTCAGGAGCGCGATGCGCTCCGCCGGCGGCGAGTCGACGCCCGCGATCCAGCGATAGACGCTGTTCGGCTCGACCTCGAGCAGGCGCGCCACCTCGAATAGCGAGCCCATGCTCTTTGAGGCGCGCACCAGCAATTGAACGAGCTCATCCATGCCTCGACCTTAGCCGAGACCCTGACGGCACGCGTCAGCAATCGTCAAATCGACGCATCGCCTTGTGCGTTAACGCACCAACGCCCGGCTAACCGGACCTGCGGCCAAGCGTTAACATTTAGAACATGGGTGTCCTCGAGCGCTTCTGGAGCAAGGTCGAGAAGTTCAGCTGGCTTACCGCTTTCGTGCTCGGCGCGGCGGGCGTGTTCGCCGCCTTCTCCGCGCATGTCTACCTGCAACTCTCGACCGTGCGCCCGTTGCTCGTGTTCATCCCGGTCGACGGCCACGCGCCGCCGATCTGCGGCATCTGCGTCCTTTTCCCCTGAGCCTGCTGCCGTAGTCTCCCGCCGTAGGCGGTCGCGATGGACTCGACCTTGACATGCAAGCAATGACTTGCCTATATTCAGGCAAGTTTATACTTGCCTGTTGCGCTCATGGCTGAACAGACCCGTGATACCGATCTGCTGTTCAAGGCCCTGGCGGATCCCGGGCGGCGCAAGCTGCTCGACCTGCTGCATGCGCACGACGGGCGCACCCTCAACGAACTGTGCGAGCACATGGACATGACCCGGCAGGGCGTGACGCAGCACCTCGACCTGCTCGAGGCGGCGAACCTGGTCGCCATCGTGCGGCGCGGCCGCGAAAAGCTGCACTTCCTCAATCCGGTGCCGCTGCAGGAAATCTACGACCGCTGGATTGCCAAGTTCGAGAAGCCGCGCCTGAAGGCACTCACCGATCTGAGGCGACGACTGGAGAAGGCCAATGGCTAGATCGACCTTTGTCTACGTGACTTTCATCCGCACCACGCCGGAGAAGCTGTGGTCGGCACTGACCGACGCGGCGTTCATCAGGCAATACTGGTTTGGCATGCGCTGCGAGAGCCAGTGGAAGGCGGGATCCTCGTGGAAGCTGGTGTCTCCTGACGGTCAGATCTTCGACGCCGGCGAGATCGTCGAGGCAGTACCGCAGCGGCGCCTGGTGATCCGCTGGCAGCACCTGAACAAGCCGGAGATCAAGGCCGAAGGCGCATCGCTCTGCACAATGGAGCTCGAGCCCGTCGGCACGGCGGTCAAGCTCTCCATCACGCACAGCATCGAGCGCGATCCGTCGCAATTCATCGTGGCGGTGTCGGGCGGCTGGCCGAAGGTCATCTCCAACCTGAAGTCCCTGCTGGAGACCGGCTCCATCGCCCTGCAGGAGCCCTACCCCGCTGAGGGCGCGCGTTGAAGAGGTTGGTAGGTCGTGGCGGATTCGAACCGCCGACCAACGGATTAAAAGTCCGCTGCTCTACCAGCTGAGCTAACGACCCGTATTGTGGTGCGGAAGGGGCGAAATTTTATCAGCCCGCGCGCCAGTATTGGTACTTCATGGTGAGCGCGGAGCCGAGGATGATGAAGACCAGGGTGACGATCGAGCCGAGCGCGAGGGTGGAGAAGCCGGAGATGCCCTGGCCGATGGTGCAGCCGAGCGCGCAGATGCCGCCGAAGCCCATCAGCAGGCCGCCGGCGATATGGTTCGCCGTGTCTTCCGCGTCGCGGAAGCCTTCCCAGCGGAAGGTGCGCGAGGTGAGCGCGTAGGCCGCCGAGCCGGCGATGACGCCAGCGCCCGAGGCAATGCCGTAGGTGATGATCTTCGACTTGTCGGTCCACAGCATGAGGTAGTCGAGCGTGTAGGCCATCGGCGAGACGAAGGAGAACGACTCCATGCGCCCGCTGTTGGTCGCGACGAAAGCCTCCTGCAGCGTCTGCGGGTCCTCGGCGACGTGGCCGATGTGCCCGCTCACGTACCAGCCGCCCACCACCACCAGGCCGGTGACCACGCCGCCCAGCGTGTAGTCGAAGTTGGAGCGGAACGGCCGGCTTGCATACACAAACGCGACAAGCGCCGCCCCAATGAGGGCCGCGAGCACGGGCCGGCTGACACCCAGGAGGTGCGGCAGATCCTGGCCTGCGGGCAGCGTGATCGTCGCTTTCTCCAGCACGCCGACGCGGAACGCGCCGAGCACGCCGCGCAGCGTCATGTAGGCGGCGATGCCGAGGAACACGTACACCACGAACGACTTCAGGTTGCCCGCTCCGACGCGGATCAGGGTCTTCGAGCCGCAGCCCGAGCCGAGGGTCATGCCGACGCCGAAGAGAAAGCCGCCGACGATGTAGGACAGCCAGGTGAAGCCCGGCCCGGTGTAGATCGACTTGGAAAGGTCGATGAGCCCCGCAGCCTCGAGCGCCGAGGCACCGAGCAGCGCCACCGCGATGGCGAGCAGCCACATGCGCATGCGCGACAGGTCGCCCATGTTCACCCAGTCGGACACCGCGCCCATGGTGCAGAACTGGGTCTTGTTGCCGACCGCGCCGAAAACGAAGGCGAGCGCGAACGCGCCGCCGGTCACGTACGGGACGAGCGCCGCCGGGCTTGCTTCGTTCAACGCTGCTTGGCGAAGGCCGCGAGGCGCTGCTTGGCGCTCGCGGCGGCGCTGCTCGATGGGTAGCGCGCGATCACGTCCTGCAGCGTCTTCTGCGCCGAGGTGCGCTCGCCCATCGTTTCCTGCGCGCTCGCGATGCTCAGCATCGCGTCGGGGGCCTTCTCGCTGTCGGGCCAGGCGGCGAGAAGCTTGCGCTGCGCGGCGATCGACGCCTTGTAGTCGCGCTGCCCGGAGTGCGCCATGCCGATCCAGTACTGGGCGTTGGGCGCGAGCTTGCTCGAGGGATAGGTGACGAGGAAGCCCTGCATCGCCGCGACGGCGAGCGCGTAGTTGCCGAGCTTGAACTGGTCGAGCGCCGCCTGGTAGGCGCGCGTCTCGGCGGGCGTCGGCTCCTCGCCGCCGGCGGGCGGCTTCTGCGGCGCCGCCGCCTGCTGTTCCGCCCCCTGCTCGAGCTTGCGCAGGCGCGTGTCGATGTCGAGGTAGAGGTCCTTCTGCCGCCGCTCGGCGGTCTCGGCCTGGTTGGCGAGCACCTCGATCTGGCCGCGCATACGCGCGAGCTCGGAGCGCAGCGCGTCGAGCTGCGCCGAGATGTCGAGCAGCGCGTTGCGGTCGGCCGAGGCGGCCTCGGCCTTGGCGAGGCGCTCCTCGAGGGCCCGCTGGTTCTCCTGCATCTGGCTGCGCAGCGCCTCGATGCGCCGGCGCGCCTCGTTGTCGTCGAACAGCCCCTGGGCCAGGGCGTTGCACGCCAGGCCGCAGGCGACGATGAGCAGGAGAATCCTCATGAAAGGCGCTTAGTACTCGCCGTTGTAGAGCATGTCGCTGCGGCGGTTCCTCGACCAGGCATCCTCGTTGTGGCCCTCGGACTGCGGCTTCTCCTCGCCGAGGCTCACCGACTCGATCTGGTCCTCGCGCGCGCCGAGCAGCTGCAGCATGCGCTTCACGCCGTCGGAGCGGCGCTGGCCGAGGCCGACGTTGTACTCGCGGCTGCCGCGCTCATCGGTGTTGCCCTGGATCAGCATCTTGGCGCTCGGGTTCTCGCGCAGGAACTTGGCGTGCGCCTCGACCATGTTGCGGTACTCGTCCTTCACGTCGAACTTGTCGTAATCGTAGTAGATCGAGCGCTTGGACAGGATGTTGTTCGGGTCCTTGAGTGCCGCGAAGTTCGAGCTGCCCCCCGGCTTGCCGGCCTCTACGCGCGCGACCTCCGGCTTGGACGGCGACTTGCCGCGCTCCTCGACCTTCGCGCCTTCCTGGGTGGATTTGTCGGTGGAAGTGGCGCACGCGGCGAGAAGCGCCGCAGCGGTCAGTGTGACGAGCAATGCACGCATGATTTCTCCTTGAGTCTCAATCGATGAACGGTCCCCACGCCGGCTCGCGCACGTCGCCCGCGGTGGCGCTCAGGCGCTGCTTCACGCGCGCGTCGGCCGACACCGCCGAGAGCACGCCGCGGCCGCCGATCACCGTGGCGAGCAGGATCATGCGCCCGTTGGGCGCGAAGCTGGGCGACTCGTCGCGGTCGCTGTCGGTCAGGATCTGCATCTGGCGGTTCGAAAGGTCGAGCAGCGCGACCTGGAATTTGCCTTCGTTGCGCGCGATGTACGCGAGCGTCTTGCCGTCTGGGCTGACGCGCGGCGACACATTATAGCTGCCCTCGAAGGTGACGCGCTGCGGCTCGCCGCCGTTCGCGGGCATGCGGTAGATCTGCGGGCTGCCGCCGCGGTCGGAGGTGAAGTAGATGAAGCGCCCGTCGGGCGAGAAGCGCGGCTCGGTGTCGATCGCCGACGAGCTGGTCAGACGCCGCACCCCGCTGCCGTCGGGGTTGACGAGGAAGATCTGCGAGCCGCCCTCGCGCGACAGCGTCACCGCGAGGCGCGCTCCGTCGGGGGACCAGGCGGGCGCGGAGTTCGAGCCCTTGAAGTTGGCCACCACCTGGCGCTTGCCGTCGGCGAGCGAGTGCACGTAGACCACCGGCTTCTTGTTCTCGAAGGACACGTAGGCGAGGCGCCGGCCGTCGGGTGACCAGGCCGGCGAGATGATCGGCTCGAAGGAAGCGAGCGCGGTCTGCGCGCCGGCGCCGTCGGCGTCAGCGATCTGCAGCTCGTAGCGGTTGCCGCGCTTCACCACGTAGGCGATGCGCGTCGAGAACACGCCCTTCTCGCCGGTCAGCTTCTCGTAGACGAAGTCGGCGACGCGGTGCGCGGTGGCCCGCGCCTGCTCCTTGCCCAGGGTATAGGCGACGCCGCCGAGCGGCGCCTGCTTCACCACGTCGAACAGGCGGAAGCGCACCTCGTAGCGCCCGTCGGGGCGCTCGAGCACCGAGCCGAGCAGCAGCGCGTCGGCGAGCCGCGAGCGCCATTCGGGGTAGCTCACGCTCGAGGCTTCGGTCAGCGGCGGCTGGATGGGCGGCACCTCGAGCCCGCGGAAGACCCCGCTCCTCTCGAGGTCGGCGCGCACGATGGCGGTGATGCCGCCGCCGAGCGCCGCCTCGCCGGCGAAGGGCGCGATGGCGATCGGGATTCGCTGCGCGCCGGCACCGGTGATCTCGATCGAGAGCTGCGCGTGGGCCGGCAGCCCGCAGGCGAGGCCGATGAGAAGGCCGATTATTCTGTACAGCACTGCATCCTCCCGCGTTATTTGTCCTGCGGCCGAAACTTAAGTTCCAGCTGGCGCTGAAAAAGGCTCGCCGGCTCGGGCTTCGGCAGGGGCGAGGACTTGAGGATAGCGCGCTCCACCGCCTCGTCGTAGCCGGCGTGGCCGCTCGACTTTCGCCGGTGCACGGTCAGCACTTCGCCGGTCGGCAGCAGCGTCACGTCGAAGATCGCCTCCGGGTTGCCGGGCAGCTGCGCGACGTCGAAGATGATGTTGCCGCGCACCTTGGCGCGGATCTTGTCGGTCCAGGTAGCGAGCGCCTTGGCCGTGGCGTCGGCCTGCTGGCGCGCGATCAGCTCGCGCAACTGCTGCTCCTGGCGCTGCTGGTCGAGCTGCTTCGTCTCGGCCGCGGCCATCTCGCGCATCCGCTTCTCCAGGGCGAGGTCGCGCTTGGGCGGCTCGGGCTTCGCCTTGGGCGGCGGCTTGGGCTTGGGCTTCGGCTTCGCGGCCTCGACGATCTCGGGCTTCTTCACCTCGGGCTCGGGCTCGAGCTTCGGTGCAGGCGGCGGCGGCTTCGCCGGCTCGACCACCGGCGCAGGCGGCGGCACCGCCTCCCAAAGCTCGACGCTTACCGCCGCCGGCGGATGGCTCTGCAGGCGCACGCCGTAGAACATCACGCCGAACAGCACGCAGTGCACGATCGCCGAGAGCGCGACCGAGCGGCCGAGGGCGGGCTGCTCGCGCCCCGGGAATGGCAATGCGAGCGTGCTCACCGGGCGGTCACTGGGCGAGCTTCACCTGCAGGCCGACGCGCGTCACGCCCTGCTTGCGCAGCTCGTCCATCACCTGCAGCACCGATTCGTAGCGCGCGTTCTTGTCGCCGCCGACCAGCACCGAGAGCTCGGCGTTCTTGCCCCGCATCGCCTTCACCACCGGCGCGAGCTCGGCCTGGGAGATGGTGCGCTCGGAGATGATGGCGCCGCCGGCGTCGCGCGCGCGCACCACCAGCGAGCGGTCGGCCTTGACGAACACCTCGAGCGGCACGATGCGCGGCTGGCTCGCCTTGCCTACCGTCGGCAGGTCGATCACCGCCGGCGTGATCAGCGGCGCGGTGACCATGAAGATCACCAGCAGCACCAGCATCACGTCGACGTAGGGCACGATGTTGATCTCGTGCATCGGGCCCTTCCTGCGCAGCGCGGGCATCGCTACTTCTTGACCGCCTGGCGGTGCAGGATATTCGAGAACTCCTCCATGAAGCTCTCGAAGCGGTTGCCGAGGCGGTCGACGTCGTGCGCAAAGCGGTTATAGGCCACCACCGCCGGGATCGCGGCGAACAGGCCGATGGCGGTGGCGACCAGCGCCTCGGCGATGCCCGGCGCCACCTGCGCGAGCGTCGCCTGCTGCACGTTCGCCAGGCTCCGGAAGGCGTGCATGATGCCCCACACCGTGCCGAACAGGCCGACGTACGGGCTTACCGAGCCGGTGGAGGCGAGGAAGGCGAGATGCCGCTCGAGGAAGTCCATCTCGCGCTGGAAGGTGGCGCGCATCGCGCGGCGCGCGCCGTCGACCATGTCGCTCGCGTCGGTGCCGCTCTGCCGCAGCTTGGCGAACTCGCGGTAGCCCGCCTCGAACACGCGCTCGAGCGAGCCGATCGAGTGGCGGTGGTTCACCGCGCCCTGGTAGAGCGCATTCAAATCCTGCCCGCCCCAGAACTCGCGCTCGAACTTGACGGTCTGCGACACCGCGCGGCGGATCACGAACCACTTCTGGAAAATGAACATCCAGGACATGAACGACACCGCGAGCAGCAGCACCAGCACGACCTTGACCACGAAGCTGGCGTTGAGCACCAGCGTCCAGATGTCGAGGTCCTGAGTGACGGTCATTTGAGAGCCTGTTCGAGTTCTGCGGGCATGCGCGCCGGGCGCATGCGGCGGCGGTCGACCACCGCGAGCGCCACCTCGGCCTCCACCAGGAGCTCGGCGCCGCGCTCGACGAGCTGGCGGAAGACGAGGCTCGCCCGGCCGATTTTAACCACTTCGGCGCTCACCGAGACGAGCTCGTTGAGCTTCGCCGCCTGGTGATATTTCACGCTGAGGCTGTGGACCATGAACTGCACGCCATGCGCGTCGGCGACGCGCGCGAGGTCGAAGCCGGCCTCGTTGATCAGCTCGGTGCGCGCGCGCTCCATGAAAGCCAGGTACTGTGCGTGGAATACAACGCCGCCCGCGTCGGTGTCCTGATAATAGACGCGGACCGGTAGCGTCAGCTTCCGGATAGCAGGTCCCGCGACGAGCCAGGCGCGACGATGCCGAAGTGGCGGTAGGCCGAGAGGGTCGCCATCCGGCCGCGCGGCGTGCGCTGCAGGTAGCCCTGCTGGATGAGGTAGGGCTCGAGCACGTCCTCGATGGTCTCGGCGTCCTCGCCGACGGCGTGCGCCAGGTTCTCGAGCCCCACCGGTCCGCCGCCGAACTTCTCGATCACCGCGAGAAGCAGCTTGCGGTCCATCACGTCGAGGCCGAGCGCGTCGACCTCGAGCATCTTGAGCGCGGCTTCCGCTACCGGGCGCGTCAGGCGGCCGTCGGCCTTGACCTCGGCGTAGTCGCGCGCGCGGCGCAGCAGCCGGTTGGCCACGCGCGGCGTGCCGCGCGAGCGGCAGGCGATCTCCGTCGCGCCGCCTTCCTCCAAATCGACCTTGAGGAGGCTCGCGGAGCGGCGCACGATGGCCGTCAGCTCCGTCTGGCTGTAGAACTCGAGGCGCGCGACGATGCCGAAGCGATCGCGCAGCGGGTTGGTCAGCATGCCGGCGCGTGTCGTGGCGCCGGCGAGCGTGAAGGGCGGAAGATCCAGCTTGATCGAGCGCGCCGCCGGGCCCTCGCCGATCATGATGTCGAGCTTGAAATCCTCGAGCGCGGGATACAGGATCTCCTCGACCACCGGCGAGAGGCGATGGATCTCGTCGATGAACAGCACGTCCCTCGGCTCGAGGTTCGTCAGCAGCGCCGCGAGATCGCCGGGGCGCTCGAGCACCGGGCCCGAGGTCTGGCGCAGGTTGACGCCCAGCTCGCGCGCGAGAATGTGCGCGAGCGTGGTCTTGCCCAGCCCGGGCGGGCCGAACAAGAGCACGTGGTCGAGCGCCTCGCCGCGCTTGCACGCCGCCTGGATGAACACCTCCAGCTGCGCGCGCACCTTCTCCTGGCCGATGTACTCGCCCAGCGTCGCCGGGCGCAGCGAGCGCTCGAACTGCTCTTCCTGCGCCGTGGCGGGCCGGGCGGCGATCAGGCGGTCGGTTTCTACAGCCATCCGGCCGCTATGGTGCCCCAAAGCGCCCGAGCCCGCCGAAAGCGCGCCTAGCGGATCGGCTTGGTGAAGGGGAAGACCTTGGTCAGTCCGAGCAGGTCGGTGATCAGCAGGACGAGGAACACCACCAGCGCGACCCAGACGATCGTGCCCAGCGCGTCGCCGCCGGCGGGCAGGCTGTCGATCTTGCCGGCGAGCTGCGAAGCTTCGTCGTCGCTGAGCGCGGCAACCCGCGCCTTCGCGTCGGCGGGGTTGACGCCGTAGGCCTGGAGCTGCGCGTGGACTTCCGGCCGCGCCAGAAAATTCACGATCCGCTCGCGTGCCGGCGCGGAGAGCGCCGCGTCGGTGCTGACCATGCCCGCGTTCGCCGGAAGCGGCACGCCGGCGCCGGTGATGCAAACGATGAGGGACCCCGCTAGGAAGCGGCGCAGATTTCTGAGCATGGAGTTGTCCTTTCCGAGAGTTGGTATTTGTTGCAGCCTCGCTACATCGCAGCGCGAGGGGGCCGCAACAGCCCCGTTTGTACGCTTATTCCCCGTTACGGCGTCACCCCGGGGGCGGCGAAACCGTTGTATGGACGCGACGTTCCTCCTTGACAAAGCCTGACGGCGGCCAGAACAATCGCCTACCGTTCTCGAGGCGCACTGGGAACGCAAATTGGTCGAGGAAACAACGACTTCTCGTTTTGACGTCCCTACAGGGAGATCCGATGAAGAAGCTTCTGGCAGTGGTTTCGGTAGCAGCGCTGTTCCCCGCCGCCGCGATGGCCGCGGGCGAAAACAACGTTGGTAGCTGCGGCTGGGGTTCAAAGCTGTTCGACGGCCAGCAAGGCATAGCTCCGCAGGTTCTCGCGGCGACGACCAACGGCACGTTCGGCAACCAGACTTTCGCGATCACGAGCGGCACGTCGGGCTGCACCCAGGACGGCGCGATCAAGTCGAACTGGAAGACGGCGCTGTTCATCGACGGCAACAAGCAGCAGCTGGCGCGCGACATGTCGGTCGGCAGCGGCGAGACGCTCGACTCCCTCGCCCACCTGCTCGGCGTGCAGGCGCAGGACCGCGACGCGTTCAACCGCATCGCCAAGGAAAACATGGCGCGCATCTTCCCGAGCGACAACGCCTCCACCGACCAGGTGCTGGCGGCGCTGCGCCAGGTGCTGGCGGCCAACGCGCAGCTCGCGCGCTACACCGCCGCGCTTTAAGGCACACGTAGTCCCGAAAACCCTGCGGTCCGCCGCAGGGTTTTTTTTCGTGCGTCTCTGGCTTCTGGCCCTGGGCTTTTTCTCCGCGACGGCGGCCGCGGCGGCCGATGCCGCCTATCTCGGCGAGCTGATCGGGAAAGCGCGCGCGATGCGCCTCGCCGAGCGCCCGGAGTGGCGCAAGCTCATGCACTACGAGCCCGATTTCCTCGGCCGCGGCGTGCACAGCCTGGTCGACAGCCCCTGGTTTTTCAATTCGCCCCGCGGCAAGACCGACCCCCAGGCCGAGCTCGAGGCGACGCTGGCCGCGTTCCAGGCCGAGATCGTGGAGACGCGCGAGCAGCAGAACCCGCAATGCGCGTTCATCGCGCGCCGCTCGTGGCTCGACGCCGAGCTCGGCTTCGACCGCCGCCGCCTGCCGCTGGTCGATTGCCCGCGCTACCGCGAGTGGCATGCCGCACTCGACGCCAAGGGGCTCACGCTGGTCTTCCCGTCGGCATTCCTGAACAGCCCGGGGTCGATGTACGGCCACACGCTGCTGCGGGTTGACGCGACGGGGCAGGACGAGCGCACGCGGCTGCTGGCCTACGCGGTGAACTTCGCCGCCAACACCACCGAGCGCAACGGCCTCGCCTTTGCGATCAACGGCCTGCTGGGCGGCTACCCCGGGACGTTCTCGGTCCTGCCCTACTACATCAAGGTCCGCGAATACAGCGACCTCGAGAATCGCGACGTCTGGGAATACGAACTCGACATGACGTCGCAGGAAATTGACCGCGTTGTCCAGCACGCGTGGGAACTCCTACCGGCCTATTTCCAATATTTCTTTTTCGACGAGAACTGCTCCTATCATTTGCTCGGACTGCTTCAGGTGGCACGGCCGGACCTGGAGCTGACGGCGCCGTTCCGCTGGTGGGCTCTGCCCTCGGACACGGTGCGGCAAGTGGTGCGGCAGCCCGGCCTGGTGGTACGCACCGTCTACCGCCCGGCAAACTCGACGGTCATTGAAGCAAGGCTGAAGCGCCTCACCGCGCAGGAGCGCATCCTCGTGAAAGAGCTGAGCTTCGGAAGCACCACCCCCGGTGACCCGAGGCTGGCCGTGCTCGCCCCCGGACGCGCTGCGGCGGTGCTCGAGGCGGCCCACGATTACGTCGGCTATCGCCGTGCGACCGGCGACGCGGGCGACGAGGCGGCGCCGCGCGCCCGCGAACTCCTGCTTGCGCGCAGCGCCCTTGACGCAGGTAGCCAATTGCCGGAAATGAATCCGGGCATCCGCCCCGACGAAGGCCATGGCACCGCGCGGCTCGGATTCGGCGCCGGCCGGCGCGCCGGCCGTGGCTTCGCCGAGCTGCAGGCGCGGGCGGTCTACCAGGACATCATGGATCCCGACGCGGGCTACGCGCGGGGGGCGCAGGCCGAGTTCTTCAATATCGCGGCGCGCCGCTACGACTCCGGAGAAGCGCGCCTTGAGCACTTCATACCCGTCGACCTGATGTCGCTTGCCCCGCGCAACGAATTCTTCCAGCCCAAGTCCTGGCGCATCACCGCGGGCTGGCGCCGCGCCTTCGTCCGCGACGGCGGCGAGCCCCTCCTCGCCACTGTCGACGGCGGCGGCGGCGGCACCTGGCAGCTGGGCGAGCGCACGCGCGTCTACGCACTCGCCGAGGCCGCCGCGCGGCAGCACCATTCGCTCGACAAGGGCTACGGCGTCGGCGTCGGCGCGCGCTTGGGCACGCTGGTCGACCCCTCGCCCGCCTGGCGCGTACACCTCTACGCGCAAGGGCTGAACTACGTCTTCGGTGAGCGCGATCAGCCCCGCACGCTCGGCCTGCAAACCCGGCTTACCCTCGGGCGCGACGCGGCGTTGCGCCTCGAACTCGCGCGCAACCGCGAGGCCGGCCGCGCGTTCGGCAGCGGCTCGCTCTCGCTGCAGCTCTACTTCTGACCATGCGCGCCCTTGCTCTCCTCGCCCTCGCGCTGATCGTCGCCGGCTGCACGCCGGTGTTCTTCCAGCCCAGCGGGTATGTCTACAGCTCCCCGGGCCTCTACGGCCTGCAGTACGAGCCGGTCGAGATCAAGGCCGACGACGGAACGGCGCTCTTCGCCTGGTTCTTCCCGGCGCGCGGCGAGTCGCGTGGCACGGTGCTGTTCCTGCACGGCAATGCCGAGAACATCAGCACGCACTTCGCGAACGTGGCGTGGATGCCGGCCGAGGGCTTCAGCGTGCTGGCGCTCGACTACCGCGGCTACGGCGGCTCGAGCGGCTCGCCCTCGCTGCCCGGCACGCAGCTCGACATCGATGCCGCCCTGCGCTACCTGCTCGAGCGGCGCGACGTCAATCCGAACCGCATCATCGTCTTCGGGCAAAGCCTCGGCGGCGCGCTCGCCATCCATTACGTCGCCCACAGCGTCTACCGCAGCCACGTGCGCGCGGTGATCGCCGACAGCCCGTTCTCGGACTACCAGCGCGTGGCGCGCGAGAAGCTGGCCGGCTTCTTCATGACCTGGCCGCTGCAGTGGCTGGCGAACTTCACCATCAACAACGACTATGCCCCGATCGCCTCGGTGCACGCGCTGAGCCCGATCCCGCTGCTCCTGATCCACGGCGAGGAGGACACGATCGTGTCGCCGAAGCATTCGCAGGCGCTGTACGCGAGCGCGGCGGAGCCCAAGGACCTGTGGCTGCTGCCGGACACCGGGCATATCCAGTCGGTGCGCAGCGCCGCGCTGCGCAAGCGGCTGACACAGTTCCTGATGAGCCATTCCGGCCAGCCCATTGCCGAGCTGGCCGGGCACTGACCCTCTCAGGGCAGCTGCAGCACCAGGCCGATCAGGAAAACATCGATGTTGGTGTCGCCGACTGCGCCGCCGCCCGCCTTCTGATAGCGGCTCCAGTCGCCGCGGATCCCGAGGTTGCGCATCGCGTTGTATTGCAGGCCGCCGCCGAAGGTAAGGCCGCCGGTGCTCTCGTCGATGCTGGCGCCGGTGCCCTGGTTGAGCCCCCTGAAACGCGAGTAGTAGCCGCCGACCTTCCCGAACAGGGCTGCGCGCTCGACCTGGTAGCTGATGACGGCCAGCGCTTCCACCGCGTCGGCGGTCTTGAACTTGTCTCCGGTCGTCGGGTCGCCGCGCTTCAGCGTGCCGAAATTGATATAGCCCGCCTCGAAGCCCACATGGCGGTGGAACTGGTAGCCGGCGAAGGCCCGCCAGGCCGTGTCCTTGTTGTCGCATCCGCCGCTCGCCGTGCAGAAATCGCCCTTCGCTTCCGACGAGCCAAGCTGCGCGCCGGCGTACAGCGCGCCCTTGCCCACTTGCGCGGCGGCCGGAGCCGCGAGCGCCGCGCCGGCAAGCGCCAGCACCGCGAGGATCGCCTTGGAATGGTTCACGCCTGCCCCCTTTATTGGAGTTGGTTTCCCGGATTATTCCCGAACTCGCGGCTCAGCGCTTGGCGAGCGCCTTGAGGGCGGCGCGGATCGCCTCGGCGAGCGGCAGGTCGGCGGCCTGGCCCTTGAGCGCTGCGAGCGCCTCCTTCTCGCTGTAGCCGAGCGCGACCAGCGCGTTGGTGACATCGCTGCGGCTCCCGCCGCCAGTGCCGCTCACCGCATCGGCGAGCTTGCCCTTGAGCTCGAGGAGCAGCCGCTCGGCGGTCTTGTTGCCGATGCCCGGCACCTTGGTCAGCCGAGCGCCATCCTGCAGCGCGACGGCGTGCGCGAGGTCGGCAACCGACATCCCCGAGAGCACCGCGAGCGCGGTGCGTGCGCCGATTCCGGAAATGCGGATCAGCTGCCGGAACGCCGAGCGCTCCTCGAGCGTGGCGAAACCGTACAGGTTGTGCGCGTCCTCGCGCACCAGGAGGTGGGTGAAGAGCGTCACCGGCTCGCCCACGCCCGGCAGGGCGTAGAAGCTGCTCATCGGCACGTCGAGCTCGTAGGCCACGCCGCCGACGTCGACCAGGACATGCGGCGGCTGCTTGGCGGCGAGCTTGCCCGAGAGACGGCCGATCAAACGATCCGTCCCTTGCGGTAGCGAAGGCCGCGCCCGTGCGCGTGGCAGATCGCGCACGCCAGCGCGTCCGCGGCGTCGGGCGAAGGCGCGCCGGGCAGCGCGAGCAGGCGGCGCACCATGTGGTTCACCTGCTCCTTGGCCGCGTGGCCCTTGCCGACCACCGACTGCTTGACCTGCAGCGCGGTGTACTCGGCCACCGGCAGGCCGGCGAGCACCGCGGCGCAGATGGCCGTGCCGCGTGCCTGGCCAAGCGCGAGCGTCGACTGCGGATTGGCGTTGACGAAGACCTTCTCCACCGCGACGGCCGCGGGCGCGTGCTGCGCGATCACCTCGTTCAGCCCCTCGAGGATCGTCTTGAGCCGCGCCGCCAGGTCGCCGTCGCCCGAGCGCACGCAGCCGCTCGTCACGTAGCTCAGCCGGCTGCCCTCGGCCTCGATCACGCCGAAGCCCGTCACGCGCAGGCCCGGGTCGATGCCGAGGATCCTCAGTCGATCACCGCGGTGGTGTAGACGTTCTGCACGTCGTCGAGGTTCTCCAGCGCCTCGAGCAGCGGGCGGATGCGCGCCTGCTCGCCGGCGGAGAGGGCCACCTCGGCGGCGGGCTTCATCGTGATCTCGGCCAGCTCGGCCTTGAGGCCTGCCTTGTCGAGCGCGTCCTTCACCGCAGGGAAGTCGCCCGGCGCGCAGATCAGCTCGACCGAGCCGTCGTCGTTCTTCACCACGTCCTCGGCGCCAGCGTCGAGGCCAACCTCCATGACGCGGTCCTCGCTCGTCCCGGGCGCGAACACGAATTGCCCGACATGGCGGAAGAGATAGGCGACCGAGCCGTCGGAGCCGAGGTTCCCGCCGTTCTTGGTGAACGCGTGGCGCACCTCCGCCACCGTGCGCGTGCGGTTGTCGGTGAGGCAATCGACCATCACCGCTGCGCCGCCCGGGCCGTAGCCTTCGTAGCGCGCCTCCTCGTAGGTGACGCCGTCGAGCTGGCCGCTGCCGCGCTTGATCGCGTTCTGCACGCTGTCCTTGGCCATGTTCGCCTCGCGCGCCTTGTCCATCGCCAGGCGCAGCCGCGGATTCGCGTCCGGGTCGCCGCCGCCGAGCTTCGCCGAGACGGTGATCTCCTTGATCAGGCGGGTGAACACCTTGCCCTTCTTCGCGTCGGCGGCCGCCTTGCGGTGCTTGATGTTCGCCCATTTGCTGTGACCCGCCATAGATTATGATTTTAGCCTCCATGGCCGCGTCGCTTCTCGTCGCGAAGAACGTCCCGGGCGGCAAGCGTCGTTGAATTCCTATCGTGGCTGGGGCGTCGCTTTCGCCGTCGCCGGGACGCTCGCCTTCTCGCTGCGCCCGATCCTGATCAAGCTCTCCTATGCCGCGCATCCGGTGGCGCCGACCACGCTGCTCTTCCTCCGCATGACGCTGTCGCTGCCCTTCTTCCTCGCCGTGGCATGGTGGCTCCGCGATCAGCAGCCGCGCCTGTCGGCGTGCGAATGGGCTGCGGTGGCCGGCCTCGGCTTCCTCGGCTACTACGGCGCGAGCTTCCTCGACTTCATCGGCCTGCAGTACGTCGGCGCCGGGGTCGGGCGGCTGATCCTGTACCTCTACCCCACCCTCGTGCTGCTCATCTCTTTCCTCTTTCTCGGCCGGCAGCCGACGCGCCGCCAGCTCCTCGCGCTCGCCATCACCTACGCGGGCGTGGCGCTCATCCTCTCGAGCCAGGCGCACGGCGGCGCGGAAGGGCGCCTCTTCGTCTTCGGCGCGCTGCTGGTCTTCGCCTCGGCGCTGCTCTACGCGGTGTACCTAGTCGCGGGCGGCGAGCTGGTCAAGCGCGTCGGCTCGATGCGCTTCACCGCCTACTCGATGGCGGTGGCGACGATCCCGGCGGTCGTGCAGTTCGTCGCGCTCGAGCCTGCCTCGGCACTCGAGCTGCCGCGCTCGGTGTGGACCTACGCCGTCATCCTCGCGACGGTGAGCACCGTGCTGCCGCTTTTCCTGCAGGCGGAGGCGCTGAAGCGCATCGGCGCCGCCGAGTTCGCCCTCATCGGCGCGCTCGGCCCGGTGAGCGTCGCCATCACCAGCGCGCTCGGGCTCGACGAGCCCTTCACGCTCATACAAGCGCTCGGCGGTGCGCTGGTCATCGCCGGCGTGCTGCTCGTGTCACTCAAGAGGAGCTGAACCATGGATCTCGGCATTCGCGGCAGGACGGCGCTGGTCTGCGCCGCTTCGAAAGGCCTCGGCAAGGGTTGCGCGACGTCGCTCGCCCGCGAGGGCGTGAACCTGGTGATCACCGCGCGCGGCGCGGAGGCCCTCGAGGCGACGGCTGCCGAGCTGCGCAAGCTCAACGTCAAGGTGACGGCCGTGGCCGGCGACATCACCACGCCCGCCGGGCGCGAAGCCGCGCTCAAGGCGTGCCCCGCGCCCGACATCCTGGTCAACAACGCCGGCGGGCCGCCGCCGGGCGACTTCCGCGACTGGGACCGCGACACCTGGATCAAGGCGCTCGACGCCAACATGATCGCGCCGATCCTGATGATGCGCGCGGTGGCCGACGGCATGATCGCGCGGCGCTTCGGGCGCATCGTCAATATCACCTCGGGCGCGGTGAAGAGCCCGATCCCGGAGCTGGGGCTCTCTAATGGGGCACGCACCGGCCTGACCGGCTTCGTCGCCGGCCTCGCGCGCAAGACGGTGCGCCACAACGTGACGATCAACAACCTCCTGCCCGGCCCCTTCGAGACCGACCGGCTGCGCTCCAACCTCGAGTTCCACTCCAAGGCGACCGGCAAAACACCTGACGAACTCAGGAAAATTCGCACTGAAGCGAACCCGGCCGGACGCTTCGGCACGATCGAGGAGTTCGGCGACGCCTGCGCCTACCTCTGCAGCGCGCAGGCGGGGTTCATCACCGGGCAGAACCTGCTCCTCGATGGGGGCGCCTATCCCGGCACGTTCTAGAATGGCGCGAGAGGAGGCTCCATGAGGATCATCGTTGCAGCAGTGCTCGCGCTCGCCGCCGCGGCGGCATCGGCGCAAGGCTATCCCAACCGGCCGGTCAGAGTGGTGGTGCCCTGGCCCCCGGGACAGGCGACCGACATCGCCGCACGCATCATCGCCGCGAAGCTGCAGGAGGGCCTCGGCCAGCCGTTCGTCATCGAGAACAAGCCCGGCGCCGGCGGCGCCATCGGCACCGAAGCGGTGGCCAAGGCCGCCGGCGACGGCTATACGCTGCTCGCGGCATCGAGCGGGCCGATCTCGATCATGCCGAACCTGCAGAAGACGCCCTACGACCCGCTGAACGACCTCGCACCCGTCAGCGTCACCTGCACGAACTCCTTCGCGCTCGTGACGCGGCCCGACTTCCCCGCCGCGAACGCCCGGGAGTTCGTCGCGCAGGTGAAGGCGAACCCCGACAAATACGCCTTCTCGTCCTCCGGGACCGGCGCGACCGCGCATCTCATCGCCGAGCTGTTCAACTCCATGGCCGGCATCAAGGCGCGCCACGTTCCCTACAAGGGCAGCGCCCCCGCGCTCACCGACGTCATCAACGGGCAGATCGACTACACGCTGGAGACGGTCGCCGCGGTTTCCCCGCACGTGCGCTCGGGCAAGCTCAAGCTGCTGGGCGTCACCTTCGCGAAGGGTAGCTCGGCGTTCCCCGACGCGCCGTCGCTCGCCAAGGCGGCCGACATCCCCGGCTACGACATCGGCGCGTGGATCGGCTATGCCGCCTCGCCCGGCACGCCGAAAGAGATCACCCACAGGCTCGCTTCTGAAATCGGCAAGGCGGTCAAGGATCCGCAGGTGCGCGAGCGCATGCTCTCGCTCGGCCTCGAGCCCACCTCGATGACGCCCGAGGAGATGACGGTCTTCCTGAAGAAGGAGCAGCAGCGCTACGGCGACATCATCCGCGCCGCCAACATCTCGATCGGCGAGGGAAACAAGTAGCGCCGCCGGCGCAACCGCTCTCGCACCGGGCGAGAGTAGAATTTTTCTTTTGGAGGTCCGCATGAACGCTCCCGCCCAGGCCGGCCTTGCCGCGCTTTCCCTGAAGGATCCGAAGCTCTTCCGCGAGCAGTGCTATCTCGACGGCGCGTGGCTATCGGGCTCCGGCACGATCGCCGTGACCAACCCGGCGACCGGCGCCACGCTCGGCTCGGTGCCGCGCATGGGGGCGGCGGAGGCGCGGCGCGCGATCGAGGCCGCCGAGCGCGCGTTGCCGGCGTGGAGCGCAAAGACCGCCAAGGAGCGCGCCGTCATCCTGCGCAAATGGTTCGACCTGATGATGGCGAACCAGGAGGACCTGGCGAAGATAATGACCGCCGAGCAGGGCAAGCCGCTCACCGAGTCGCGCGGCGAGATCGCCTACGGCGCCTCGTTCATCGAGTGGTTCGCCGAGGAAGGCAAGCGCGCCTACGGCGACATCATCCCGACGCACCAGGCCGACAAGCGCATCCTGGTGATGAAGCAGCCGATCGGCGTCTGCGCGCTGATCACGCCGTGGAACTTCCCGAACGCGATGATCACGCGCAAGGCGGGACCGGCGCTCGCCGCCGGGTGCACGGTGGTGATCAAGCCCGCCGGCCAGACGCCTTACTCGGCGCTCGCGCTGGCCGAGCTTGCCGAGCGCGCCGGCATCCCGAAAGGCGTGATCAACATCCTCACCGGTGATTCCAAGGCGATTGGCGCGGAGCTCTGCGCCAACCCGGTGGTGAGGAAGCTGTCGTTCACCGGCTCGACCGAGACCGGCCGGATCCTGATGAAGCAGTCGGCCGACACGGTGAAGAAGCTCTCGCTCGAGCTCGGCGGCAACGCGCCCTTCATCGTCTTCGACGACGCCGACCTCGACGCCGCCGTCGAGGGCGCGCTCGCCTCCAAGTACCGCAACGCCGGCCAGACCTGCGTCTGCGCCAACCGCCTCTACGTGCAGGACGGCGTCTACGACAAGTTCACGGCCAAGCTCGCCGAGAAGGTGAAGGCGTTCAAGGTCGGCCCGGGCACCGAGACGGGCGTGGTGATCGGCCCGCTGATCGACGAGAACGGCGTGAAGAAGGTCGAGGAGCACGTCGCCGATGCCGTCGGCAAGGGAGCAAAAATAGTCTTGGGGGGGAAGAGACACCCGCTTGGCGGCCTGTTCTTCGAGCCCACCGTGATCGCCAACGTCACGCCGCAGATGAAGGTGTCGTTCGAGGAGACCTTCGGCCCGGTGGCGCCGCTGATCCGCTTCAAGACCGAGGACGAGGTCATCGGCCTCGCGAACAACACCGAGTTCGGCCTGGCGGGCTACTTCTACAGCCGCGACGTGGGCCGCATCTTCCGCGTTGCCGAAAAGATGGAGACCGGCATCGTCGGCGCCAACGTCGGCATCATCTCGACCGAGGTCGCGCCCTTCGGCGGCGTGAAGCAGTCGGGACTCGGACGCGAAGGCGCCAAGTACGGCCTCGAGGAGTACCTGGAAGTCAAATACGTCCTCATCGGCGGCCTCGATAAGTGAGCGGTGAGGAGTTCAAGGACGACCATAGGAGCGCAAACGGCCGCGCGAACGGCAGCCGCGCGCTGCCCAGGGAGCTGATCCAGGAGCTCACGCGACGCTCAGGTTGGCGCGCAAGCCTCGCGATCCTGCATGACGTCGCGGTGCTCGCGGCCGCCATCGCCGTCGCGCTCTTCTGGTGGCCCAACCCGCTCGTGATCCTCGCCGCGATCGTGGTCATCGGCACGCGCCAGCACGCGCTGTTCGTCATCGCGCACGACTCCGCTCACTACCTGCTCTTCGAGAACCGGCGGCTTAACGATTGGGCCGGCCGCGCCTGCGCCATGCTGCAGGGCCTGTCGATGTGCACCTACCGCGTCATCCACCGCCTGCACCACAACAACCTCTACGGCGAGCTCGACCCCGACACCGCGCTGCATGGCGGCTATCCGCGCGGCCGCAGCTATCTCGTCAAGAAATTACTTAAAGACCTGTCAGGCCTCACCGCGTGGAAGACGTACGCCTATTTCCTCGGCGGCGCACCCGCGATGAACACCGCGACCAACAAGGCGATGCGCCCGCTGGACGACACGTCCGAGAAATTACGTCGCGAGGCGCAGGTCGACCGCAACATGGTGATCGGCTTTCACCTGATCCTTTTTCTTGTTTTCGCTTGGAGTGGCCATCTGCTGCAGTACCTCGTGCTCTGGGTGCTGCCGCTCGCGACCGTGGTGCAGGCGATCCTGCGGCTGCGGGCCATCGCCGAGCACGGCGCGACCACCGACTTCTCCTCGCCGCTCACCGCGGCGCGCACCAACCTCGGCCCGGCGTGGCTGCGCTGGGCGATCTTCCCGCACAACGTCAACTACCACATCGAGCACCACCTTTACGCCTCGGTGCCGCAACACAACCTGCCACGGCTGCACGCCGAGATGCGCAGGCTGGGCGTGCTCGAGGGTGCGGAAGTCCTTCCGTTCCGCGCCACGCTCGGAAAAATCTTCGCTAACCCTGCCTGATTTTCAGGCGCATCGGCTTCATCGGCGAGCCGACGAAGCCCGCGCGCCGGTACATCGCCTGCGCGCGCTCGTTCTGCATGTCGGTCAGCAGCGTGATGCGCAGGATGCCCTCGGCGCGCGCCTGCTGCACCACGTGCTTGAGCAGCGCCTCGCCGATGCCGCGCTTGCGCTCCTCGGGATGCACCACCAGGTCCTCGAACCACGCCGCCTTGCCGCCCTCGGCGGTGCTGATGGTGTAGAGCAGGCTCGCCATGGCGAGCACGCGCTTGCCTTCGCGCGCGACGAACAGCCTGCCGAGCGTCGGGTTGGCGAGGAGCGCCTCGAGCGCGCGCTTCTGCTTGCCCGGGTCGGGCTGGAACTCGGCCTCCTGCTCGAACAGCACGCCGAGCAGCTCGACCAGCTGCGGCAGGTCCTTGCTGGTCGCGGTCCCAAAGTCGAGCTCCATTGCGCCTCCTCAGACGTTGAAGCGGAAGTGGATCACGTCGCCGTCGCGCACCACGTAGTCCTTGCCCTCGAGGCGCAGCTTGCCGGCCTCCTTCGCGCCCTGCTCGCCGCCGTGCGCGACGAAGTCATCGTACGCGGCGACCTCGGCGCGGATGAAGCCGCGCTCGAAGTCGGTGTGGATCACGCCCGCCGCCTGCGGCGCGGTCGCGCCCGCCCGAATGGTCCAGGCGCGCACTTCCTTAGGCCCGGCGGTGAAGTAGGTTTGCAGGCCGAGGAGCCCGTAGGCGGCACGGATGACACGGTTGAGCCCCGGCTCATCCATTCCCATGTCCTCCAGAAAAAGCTTCTTGTCCTCGTCCGACATGTCGGCGATCTGTGCCTCGACCGACGCCGAGATCTCCACCACCGGCGCGCGCTCCTTCGCCGCGTGCTCTTTCACCGCCTTCAGTGCCTTGGGTGATCCCTCTTCGGACACGTTGGCGATGTAGAGGGTCGGCTTCATCGTCAGGAGGAAAAGCGGCACCAGCACTGCCCGCTCCTCACGCGACAGCTCTGCGGTGCGCGCCGGCCGTCCGGCATCGAGCGCCGCATGCACCTTCTTCAGGGCGGAGACCAGGCGCTGCGCCTCCTTGTCGCCGCCGCTTTGCGCCACCTTCTCGTATTTCGAGAGCTGTCGCTCGACCGCGTCGAGGTCGGCCAGGGCGAGCTCGGTATTGATGGTCTCGATGTCGGACACCGGATCGACCTTGCCGGCGACGTGCACTACGTTCGGGTCCTCGAAGCAGCGCACCACGTGGGCGATGGCGTCGGTCTCGCGGATGTTGGCGAGAAACTTGTTGCCCAGGCCCTCGCCCTTCGACGCGCCGGCGACCAGCCCCGCGATGTCGACGAACTCGACCACCGCCGGCACCAGCTTCTGCGGCTGCGCGATCTCCGCGATCACGTCGAGCCGCAGGTCGGGCACCTCGACGATGCCGACGTTCGGCTCGATGGTGCAGAAGGGATAGTTCTCCGCGGCGATCCCCGCCTTGGTAAGCGCGTTGAATAGCGTCGACTTGCCGACGTTCGGCAGGCCTACGATGCCGCACTTCACTTACGAGCCGCTCATTTCTTGCCGAACAAGCCGCTGAGCAGACCTTTCTTCTCGGGCTCCTTCTTCTCAGGCGCCCTGGCCGGCGGCTCCTTCTTCTCGGGCGCTTTCGCGGGCGGCTCTTTCTTCTCCGGCTCGGTGTGCAGCTTGTTCATCGCGCCCTGCATGTCGCCGACGAGCATCTGCGGCAGCACGGCGAGGGCGCGCTCGATCGCGTCGTCGATCTCGGTTTTCTCCTCGGCTGCGGGCTTTTCCAGCACGTAGTCGGCTCCTTCGCGGCCCGGCGGCGGCTTGCCGACGCCGAGGCGCAGGCGCCAGTAGTCGTGCGTGGCGAGGCGCTGCGAGATGTCCTTCAGGCCGTTATGGCCGGCGATGCCGCCGCCCTGCTTGAGGCGCGCGGTGCCCGGCGGGAAGTCGAGCTCGTCGTGCACCACGAGGATTTCCTCGGGCTTGATCTTGAAGAAGCCGGCGAGCATCTGCACGGGCTGCCCGCTCGCGTTCATGAAGTTCTGTGGCAGCAGCAGCCAGCACCCATTGGAAGTTTTTGCAACAAGCGCTTTGAACTTGGGGTCCTTGCGCAGGGCGACGCCGCTCGCGGTGGCATGGCGCTCCACCAGCCAGAAGCCGGCGTTGTGCCGCGTGCGTTCGTATTCCTTGCCCGGGTTGCCGAGCCCGACAACGAGACGGATCGCCACGTCTTACTTCTTGTCTTTTTTCTCGGCGGCGGGCTTCTCGGGCGCCTTGGCGGCGGCGGGAGCGCCCTTGTCGCCACCCTTGGCGGGCGCGGCGCCTTCCTCGCCGCCCTCGCCTTCCTTCGGCGCAGCCTGCTCGGTGGTCGGCACGTCGGAGGGCGCGACCGCGGCCGCGGCGGCGGCGGCTTCCTCTTCCTCGGTGATGAGCTGCGGCACCACGACGGTAGCGAGCACCGGGTTCTCGGTCCTCTGCAGCGCGAGCTCGACGCCCTTGGGCAGCGCGATTTCGCGCACGTGCAGAGAGTGGCCGACCGCCAGGCTGCCGAGGTCGATCTCGATGAATTCCGGCAGGTCGGCCGGGAAGCAGACGATGTCGAGCTCGTTCAGCACGTGATTGACCACGCCGCCCTGCTCCTTCACCCCTGGCGACTTCTCGGCGTTGACGAAGTGCAGCGGCACCTTCATGTGGATCTTCCGGTCCTTGGAGACGCGCTGGAAATCGATGTGCTGCACCTGCGGCTTCCACGGGTGCATGTTGACCGCGCGCAGCAGCACCTGCTCCTTCGCGCCGCCGACGTCGAGCGTCAGGATCGAGGCGTGGAACTTCTCGCTCTTCAGGTTGAGGTACAGGTCCTTGTGGTCGAGCTCGATGTTGACCGCATCCCTGTCGCCGCCGTAGACGATGCCCGGCACCCTGCCCAGGCGGCGCAGACGGCGGCTCGCACCCGTTCCTTGCGCCTCGCGCTTGCGCGCGCTGATTTCGATTGCCATTTCGTATTGCTCCTAGTTAAGGGCCCAGACCCGCGACCAGGCACTGGGCTGTTGATGAACCTACTCAATAAAGAGAGAGCTGACGGATTCCTCGGTGTAGATGCGCAGGATGGTCTCGGCGATCAGGCCGGCCACCGACAGGCTGCGGATCTTCTTGCACGCGCGCGCGTCCTCGCGCAACGGAATGGTGTCCGTCACCACCAGCTCGTCGAGGTCGGACTGAGCGATGCGCTCGACGGCGGGGCCGGAGAGCACCGCGTGCGTGCAGTAGGCGACCACCTTGGTGGCACCCTCTTCCTTCAGAACCTGCGCCGCTTTTACCAAGGTACCGGCGGTGTCGACCATGTCGTCCATGATCACGCAGGTGCGGCCCTTGACCTCGCCGATGACGTTCATCACCTCGCTGACGTTCGCCTTCGGCCGGCGCTTGTCGATGATCGCGAGGTCGGATTCCAGCCGCTTGGCGAGCGCTCGCGCCCGCACCACGCCGCCGACGTCGGGCGAGACCACGATCAGGTCGTCGTAGCGCTGCTTCCAGACGTCGCCCAGCAGCACCGGCGCGGCGTAGATGTTGTCGACCGGCACGTCGAAGAAGCCCTGGATCTGGTCGGCGTGCAGGTCCATGGTTAGGAGGCGCGCCACGCCCACGGAGGTGAGCATGTTGGCCACCACCTTGGCGCTGATCGCGACGCGCGCCGAGCGCGGCCGGCGGTCCTGGCGCGCGTAGCCGAAGTAGGGGATTGCCGCGGTGACGCGCGCCGCCGAGGAGCGCTTCAGCGCGTCGATCATCACCAGCATTTCCATCAGGTTGTCGTTGGTCGGGGCGCAGGTCGACTGCAGCACGAACACGTCCTTGCCGCGCACGTTCTCCAGCAGCTCGACCATCACCTCGCCGTCGGAGAACTTGCCGACGATGGCGCGGCCGATCGACAGGTTCAGGTGCTTCGCCACCTCCTGCGCGAGGCGCGGGTTGGCGTTGCCGGTAAACACCATCAGGCGGTCCAGCGCGGCGCTATTCATGGCGGCGTTCATCGCGGTCATGGATTATGGCTGGGGAGGAAGGATTCGAACCCTCGTATGCCGGAATCAAAATCCGGTGCCTTAACCAGCTTGGCGACTCCCCAGTTGTTCACTTTGTCCAGTCATAGAGTGGGTGACGCCCGAGCCCCTTGGTCACAAATCCCTTGTAGCCCGGCGGCAGCCGCGAATGCAACGCCGCCGCCTCGCCCTCGGTGGCGAACTCGGCGAACACGCACGCGCCGGACCCTGTCATTCGTGCCAGCGGCGCGCCGCGCCTGAGCCACCCCAGCTGCGCCGCCACCTCGGGATGCCGGAAAGTCACGATGGGCTCGAGATCGTTCTTTCCCTGCCCCGACAAAAAGGGCGGTATTTTGAGTCGTTTGGACCCTGCTGTCAACGCGGAAGAGAAAATTTCCTTCGTGGAAACCGCGACTTGCGGCGCGAGAACGAGATACCAGGCCGGCGGCAACTCGAGCGCCGTGAGCCGCTCGCCTACGCCTTCGCCAAGCGCGTTGCCGCCGAAGATGAAGAGCGGCACGTCGGCCCCCAGGCGCTGGCCGAGCGCCATCAGCTCGCGCCTCTCGAGCTCCAGCTTCCACAGCCGGTTGAGAACCAGCAGCACCGTCGCCGCGTCCGACGAGCCCCCGCCCATCCCGCCGCCGACAGGCAGGGTCTTTTCCAGCTCGATCTCGGCGCCCAGCCGGCAGCCGGTGTGCTCCTTGAGCGCGCGCGCGGCGCGCAGGCACAGGTTGTCGTCGCCAAAGGGCCCTAGGAAGCGCAGCTCGTCGGCAAGAGCGATGCGCAGGCGATCGGCGCGCTCGACAATCCGGAAGACGGTCTGCAGCTCGTGATAGCCGTCGCGACGGCGGCCGAGGACGTGCAGAAAGAGGTTGAGCTTACCGGGCGCGGGGTACCAGCCTACTTCCATTCGTTGACGACCAGGCGCAGCTCGATTCCCGGATAGGTGAGGCGCAGGCGCTGCGGCCGCGCCCCCTGGTATTCCTGGAACTCGACGCGCCATCCGCTCTGCTCGAGCGCGCGCAGCCGGCCGTCGTCGCCCGTTTCGGTGCGCGCAGGCACGCCGGGCGAAGGCCGTCCCTGGACCCAGTCGGCCAGGCCCACGAGCGGCAAGCGAAAACCGAGCACCCGTTCGGTAAGCGTTTCGGCGTCGGCGGCGCGGAACTCGCGCCCTTCGGAGGTGACGAGCTGCACCGCGTCGCCCTCGCGCACCAGCCGCGCCACGCCCTGCCCGAGCGGCGTGCTGATCATCACCTCGTCGCCCGCGCGCGCGTGGCGCCAGCCGAGGTTGCCGGTGAAGCCGTCCTTGCCGTAGCGCACCGCGATGCGCCCGGCGAGCTCGAAGTCCAGCGCGCCCTCGGGCGCGCGCAGCGGCGCCTGCGCGCAGGCGCCGACGACGAGCGCCACGGCCAGCAGCACGGCGCGCTTCACTTGCGCAGCCGCTTGATCGTCTTCAGGACGGTTTCGTTGTCGGGCGCGGTCTTGAGGGCTTCCTGCCAGACCCGGTTCGCCTCGCTGCGCTCGCCGAGCATCCACAGCACCTCGCCCAGGTGCGCACCGATCTCGGCGTCGGGCCGACCGTCGTAGGCGCGCCGCAGCGTCGCCGCCGCACCTTTCAGGTCGCCTTCGCGGTATTGCACCCAGCCCATGCTGTCGATGATGAACGAGTCCTCGGGCGAGAGCTCGAGCGCGCGCTCGATCAGCTTGCGCGCCTCGGGCAGGCGCAGGTTGCGCTCGGCGAACGAGTAGCCGAGCGCGTTGTAGGCATGCGCGTGGTCGGGGCGCACCGCGATCAGCTTGCGCAGGTTGGATTCGAGCGTGTCGTACTGCTCCAGCTTCTCGGCGGTGAGCGCGTAGTCGTAGAGCAACTCGGGCTGCTCCGGCTGGCGGCCGAGCGCGGCGCCGAGCAGGTCGAATGCCTCGCGATTGCGGTTGGCGTCGCGCAGCAGCTGCGCCTCCGCGACGGTGAGCTGCACCTCCTGGTCGGGGTTGTCGGCGCTAACACGATGCAGGTAGTCGCGCGCCGCGTCGAGCTTGCCGTCCTTGGCCATCGCCGCCGCGGTGCGCATGCGCGCCGGCATCGCATGCTCGCCGTCCTTGATCGCCTCGTACCACTCGATGGCGCGCGGCCACTGCTTCTGCTCCTCGGCGATCTGCCCGAGCAGGAAGCGCGCGGCGTCGGGGTCGCGGTAGTCGGAGGCGAGCAGGCGCTTCATGCTGTCCTCGGCCACCGGGTAATCCTTGAGCTGGAAGGCGAGCAGGCCGACCGCGTACATCACGTCGCTGTTGCCCGGGTTGGCGGCGAGCAGGGCCTCGAACTGCTTGCGCGCCTCGGGCAGGCGCTTATCGAGCACCAGCACACGCGCGTAGTTGAGGCGGGCTTCGCGCGACTCGGGATTCTTCTCGACGAACTGGCCGAGGCGCTTGGCGGCCTCGGCCGGCGAGCGCTTCTGCAGGATCTGCGCCTCGAGGAGCGCCGGCGCCTCCCATTGCGGGCGCAGCTCGGCGGCGCGCCGCACCTCGGCGAGCGCGGCACGCTCGTCGTTGGCCGCGAGTGCCGCTTGGGCGACCGCAAAGTGGGACTGGGCAAGCTGCGGGTTCTTCGTCGCGAGCGCGCGCACCACGCGCAGGTTGGCGGCCTTGTCGGGGTTCGCCGAGAGCATGCGGTTCAGCTGCACGTAGCCGGCTTCGAGGTTGACGCCCGGCGTGGCGAGCAGCTTCTCGAGGTAGGGCTGTGCTTCTTCGACCTTTTTCGATGCGATGAGCATCGCCGCCAGCACCTGCAGCGCGGTGCTCGACTCCGGTTCGATGTCGAGCCAGGTCTTCGCCGCCTCGAGCGCGAGATCATTGAGGCGCCCCTGGTTGGCGACCTCGACGGCACGGCGCGCGACGCGCGCGTCGCGCGTGCGGCGCGCTAGGTCGAGATAGGTTTTCGCCGCGAGCGCGTAGTCGCCGCGCTGCAACGCGATCTCGCCAAGCAGGAACTCGTAGAGCGTCGGCTCGGTCAGCTCTCGCGCCGCCGGATCGTCGAGCTGCTTCAGCTCGCGCTGTGCCGGCTGGGCCGCTGCGCCACTGGCAAATGCGCCCAGCGCGACCGACGAGACGAGAATCGGCAGGAGTTTTTTCAGCATCTGGATTCGACCGATCTTAGGTATATTTGGTGCCCCGCACAAGCAAGCTTCTGCAATGCCCGAGCTTCCCGAAGTCGAAGTCACGCGTCGTGGTCTCGCCCCGCAGCTGGCCGGACGCGTCATCTCGGCGGTCGAGGTGCGCGAGCCGCGGCTGCGCTGGCCCGTGCCGTCAGCCGTGCGCAAGCTCGCGGGGCGCACGGTGCGCGCGGTGCGCCGTCGCGGCAAGTACCTGCTGGTGGATTGCGGCGACGGCCACCTGATCCTGCACCTCGGCATGTCGGGCAGCCTGCGCATGATCGCGCCGGGCACGCCGGCGCAAAAGCACGATCACTTCGACCTCGTGCTCGGCGACCGCGTGCTGCGCCTGCGCGACCCGCGGCGTTTCGGCGCGGTGCTGTGGGCGGGCCGCGACGTCGCATCGCATCCGCTGCTCGCGCACCTGGGCGTCGAGCCGCTCTCGCGCGCGCTCACCGGCGAGCGACTGCATCGCCTGTCGCGCGGCCTGCGCATCCCGGTAAAGCAGTTCCTGATGGACGCGAAACGCGTGGTCGGCGTCGGCAACATCTACGCGAGCGAAAGCCTGTTCCGCGCCGGCATCAATCCGCGCAAGCGCGCAGGGAAGCTGTCGCTTAAGGAAGCCGAGAAGCTGTCAGCAAAGATCAAGCTCACGCTGCGCGCGGCGATCAAGGCCGGCGGCTCGAGCCTGCGCGACTTCGTCGGCACCGATGGCGAGTCCGGCTACTTCCAGAATCGCGCGCTCGTCTACGACCGCGCGGCGAAGCCCTGCCGGCGCTGCCGCACGCCGATCAGGCGCATCGTCCAGGGAGCGCGGGCAACGTATTACTGCCCTTCCTGCCAGCGATAGCTGGCGCTATTTGCCAGCGCCAGCCTTTTTCTTGAGCATCTTGGCCACGCTGGGGTGGACGAATTCCGCGACGTCTCCGCCCAACGTGGCGATCTCGCGCACCAGGGTCGCCGAGATGAACATGTGCTGCTCCGAGGGCGTCATGAAGATGGTCTCCATCTCGGGGTAGAGATTGCGGTTCATCCCGGCGAGCTGGAACTCGTACTCGAAGTCGGACACCGCGCGCAGGCCGCGCAGCACCACCCGCGCGCGCTGCTTGCGCACGAATTCGGTGAGCAGGCCCGAGAACCCCACCACCTCGACGTTCCTCATGTCGCCGAGCACCTCGCGCGCCAGCGCGATGCGCTCCTCCAGGGTGAAGAAAGGGCGCTTCGCCTTGCTGTCGGCGATGGCGAGCACCACGGTGTCGAACAGCGTGGCCGCGCGGCGCACCAGGTCCTCGTGACCGCGCGTCAGCGGATCAAACGTTCCCGGGTAGACGGCCTTGATCATCGCCTCTCCACTCGAAGAGCTGGTAGCTCACCTGGCCGGCGCGTGCGTGCCTGAGCTCGCGCCACGATTCACCTGCATTGAACCGTTCGTCGGCCTCGACATAAACGCGCGCTCCTGCCGAGACCCTGAGATGCCCGAACAGCGCCGGCAGCGCATTCTGCCTGAAGGGCGGATCGAGGAAAACCACGTCGAAGCGCTCCGGGTTTTTCTGCAAGTACGCAAAGGCGTCGCCAAACTTGAGCTCGACCTGCTGCGCGCCGATCGCGGCGCGCGTCTTCTCGAGCGACTCGAACGCCGCGCGGTCGTGCTCCACCATCACCACCCGTGCGGCGCCGCGCGACGCGGCCTCGAAGCCGAGCGCGCCGCTGCCGGCGAAGAGATCGAGGCAGCTCAGGCCGGTGAGCCATTGTCCGAGCCAGTTGAAGAGCGTCTCGCGCACGCGGTCGGGCGTCGGGCGCAGGCCGGGCCGGGCCGGAACGCGGATGCGCCGTCCGCGATATTCGCCGGCGATGATCCGAATACCGGCTTTGTTAGAATGCACCGACCCATGGTAGCGACTTCCTGGGCCGCGCGCCTGAAGGCTGGACTCGCGCGCACGCGCGAGGTTCTCAACACTCCGGTTTCCGAGCTCTTCGTTCGCCGTCGCGTCGACGAGGCGCTGTATCGCGATCTCGAGAGCGCGCTCTTGCAGGCGGACTGCGGCGTGGCCGCAACCGGGTGGCTCATCGCTTCGCTGCGCGAGAAGGCGCGGCGGCAGCAGATCGAGGATGGCGAGACCCTCAAGCGCGCGCTCACGGACGCGCTCGCCGAGCTGCTCGCGCCGCTCGAGAAGAAGCTCGACGTCTCGGGTGCGCGCCCCTACGTAATCATGGTCGCCGGGGTCAACGGCTCGGGCAAGACGACTTCCATAGGCAAGCTGGCGAAATGGCTGCAGGCGCAGGGCGCGAGCGTGCTGCTCGCCGCCGGCGACACCTTCCGCGCCGCGGCGCGCGAGCAGCTCGTCGCCTGGGGCGCGCGCAACGCCGTGCCGGTGATCGCACAGGCGGGCGGCGACCCCGGCGCGGTGATCTACGACGCGCTCGCTGCGGCGCGCGCGCGCAGCGCGAGCGTGGTGATCGCCGACACCGCCGGCCGCCTGCCGACGCAGCTGCATCTGATGGAGGAGATCAAGAAGGTGAAGCGCGTCGCCGCCAAGGCGCAGGCCGGCGCGCCGCACGACGTACTGCTCGTCCTCGACGCCAACACCGGGCAGAACGCGCTCGCGCAGGTGAAAGCGTTCGACGACGCGCTCGGCCTCACCGGCCTGGTGCTCACCAAGCTGGACGGCACGGCCAAGGGCGGCGTCGTCTGCGCGATCGCCCGGGAGCGAAAGATCCCGTTGCTGTTTGTCGGCGTGGGCGAGGAGATCGACGACCTGCGGCCGTTCGTGGCACGCGAGTTCGCGGAGGCGCTGGTTGGTTAGCTTCTCCGCGGTCGCGAAGCGCTATCCCGGGGGACAGGAGGCGCTCAAGGACGTGAGCTTCGCGCTCGGCGCGGGCGAGCTCGCCTTCCTCACGGGTCGCTCGGGCGCGGGCAAGTCCACGGTGCTGAAGCTGATCCCGGCGATCGAGCGGCCGAGCGCGGGCACGGTGCTGGTGGGCGGCCAGAACGTCGGCGCGCTCAGGCGGCCCGCGTTGCCCTATCTCCGGCGCAACATCGGACTCGTTTTCCAGGACCAGAAGCTGCTCTACGACCGCAGCGTCTACGACAACGTGATGCTGCCGCTCGCGTTCTCTTCACACGCACCGAGAGAGGCGGCGCGACGCGTGCGTGCGGCGCTCGATAAAGTGAGCCTGCTCGAAAGGGAGAAAGCAAACCCGATCGAGCTCTCCGGTGGCGAACAGCAGCGCGTCGCGATTGCGCGCGCGGTGGTCAATCGTCCGGCGCTGCTGATCGCCGACGAGCCGACCGCCAACCTCGACGCCGACTCGGCGCGGCGCATCCTCGACATCTTCGTAGAGTTCCAGCGCGTCGGCGTCACGGTGCTGATCGCGACCCACGACGAGGCACTGGTCGCGCAGTACGGCGCGCGCCTCCTGCGCCTCGAGGCGGGGCGCGTGCAATGAACGCCTGGCTGCGGCAGCACGCGCGCGCCGCGGCGCAAGGCGCGCGCCGACTTGCGGTGCTCAACGCGCTCGTCATCGGCATCGCGCTCGCGCTGCCGGCCGCGGGCTACGCGCTGCTCGAGAGCCTGCGTGCGCTCGCCGCGCGCGCGAGCCTGGAGCCGCAGATTTCGGTCTTCCTCCCGGGCGAGGCGAAGCGCGCCGACGCCGATGCGCTCGCCGCTCGGCTGCGCGCTGACCCGCGCGTCGCGCACCTGAGGTTCGTGCCGCGCGAGCAGGCGCTGAAGGAGCTCGGCGCCGTGCAGGGCGTGCAGGAGCTGGTCGGCGCGCTCGGCCGCAATCCGCTGCCCGATGCCTTCGTCGTCGACGCGGCGGCCGACTCGATCGAGCCGCTTGCCGCCGACCTCGCCCGGCTGCCGGGCGTGGCGCACGTACAAGCCGATGCGCTCTGGGCACGGCGCCTCGCGAGCCTCGCTCGCCTGGGCCGCCTTGCGCTGTCGCTCGTGGCCGGGCTGCTGGGCGCTGCGCTGGTGGCGGTGACCTTCAACACCATCCGCCTGCAGATCCTCACTCAGAGAGAGGAGATCGAGGTCTCGAAGCTGATCGGCGCAACCGATGCGTTCGTGCGCCGGCCGTTCTACTACACGGGCTTCCTGCAGGGCGTAGCCGGTGGGCTGATCGCGCTGCTCCTGGTGGGCCTGGCGCTCGGCCTTCTCAACCGCGAAGTGCGGCTCCTGGCCGAGTCCTACGGCTCGGGGTTCCGCTTCTCCTTTCTGAACGGAGCGGACGCCGCCACAGTGGTACTCCTCGCCGGCGCCCTCGGCTGGCTGGGCGCGCACCTCTCGGTGAGTCGCCATCTGCGGGTTATCGGTCAATGATGTTAGCGCTCGCTACCGATAACCATGCCTTATATAAAGGAACTATGCCGATAGTTAGCACTCTAATAGCCGGAGTGCTAAAATCGAGTTCCCAAGGAGGAATGCCTATGCCTGCCCAAGCTGCGATGCCGCTCTCTGCGTCGGTGCCCATGCCGATGCCGACGGGCAGCCTCGACGCTTATATCCAGACCGTTGGCCGCTTCCCGATCCTAAGCGCGGAAGAGGAGCGCGCCCTCGCTCTGCGCTTTCGCGACCGGGGCGATCTCGACGCCGCGCGAGAGTTGGTGCTCTCGCACCTCAGGCTGGTGGTGGCGATCGCCCGCGGCTACCTCGGCTACGGCCTGCCGCACGCCGACCTAATCCAGGAAGGCTCGATCGGCCTGATGAAGGCGGTCAAGCGCTTCGACCCCGACCGCGGCGTGCGGCTGGTGTCGTTCGCGATCCACTGGATCAAGGCCGAGATGCACGAGTACATCCTGCGCAACTGGCGCCTGGTCAAGGTCGCCACCACCAAGGCGCAGCGCAAGCTCTTCTTCAACCTGCGCTCGATGAAGAAGGGCCTCGCGCCGATGAGCAACGCCGAGATCCAGCGCGTTGCCGGCGAGCTGCGCGTCAAGCCCGAGGAAGTGGTCGAGATGGAGACCCGTCTCTCGGGCCAGGAGCTGGCGTTCGAGGGCGAGCGCGACGACGAGGACGCCTACGCGCCCGTCCACTACCTCGCCGACCCGCACGCCGAGCCCTCGCTCGAGCTCGAGGCGCGGGAGCAGGAGCGCACCGGCGGCGAAAGCCTGCAGCGCGCGCTCACCGCGCTCGACCCGCGCAGCCGGCGCATCGTCGAAGCGCGCTGGCTGCGCGAGAAGGACCCGGCGACGCTGCACGAGCTCGCGGCCGAGTTCCACGTTTCGGCCGAGCGCATTCGCCAGATCGAGGCCAAGGCGCTCGAGCGTATGCGCAAGGCGCTCCCCGCCCCCGCCTGATCAGCCCTGCTTGAGGAGGGTGCGCAGGTCCTCGGGCAGGTCCTGCGCGATGCGGTCGTGGCGCACCAGGAGCCGCAGCCTCCCCTGCGGGTCGATGACGTAGCTCTGCGCGCTGTGGTCGATGGTGTAGCTCGACCCCTGCTTGCGCTTCTCGAAGAAGATCTTGAACTCCTTGGCGACCCGCTGCGTCGCGGCCAGGTCGCCGCGCAGCGCGATGAAGCGCGGATCGAAGGCGCCGACGTAGCGGCCGAGGGCTTCGGGCGTGTCGCGCTCGGGGTCGAGCGTCACGAACAGCACCTGCACCCGTTCGGCCTCCGGGCCCAGCCCCTTCATCACGCCGGCAAGCTCGGCGAGCGTGGTGGGGCACACGTCGGGGCACTGGGTAAAGCCGAAGAAGAGCACCACCGCCTTGCCGCGGAAATCGGCGAGCCGGCGCACCTGGCCGCGCGTGTCCGTCAGCTCGAGCGAGCGGCCGTAGTCGGCGCCGGTGATGTCGGCGCTCCTGAACTTCGGCGCGCCGCTGCCGCAGCCCGCGGCGAGCGCCAGGCTAAAGATAATGGTCGACGAGAAGCGCAGCGAACAGGGCGGCGAGGTAGCCGATCGAGTAGCGGAATGTCTTCTGTGCCAGCGCGTCGCTGTAGGCGACATACAGGCGCAGCGCGTAGCCGATGAACACGCCGCCCAGCGTCAGCGCGGCGAGGAGGTAGGGCACGCCGCTCATGCGCACCGCATAGGGCAGCAGCGACACTGCGAACAGGATCAGCGTGTAGAGCAGCACCTGCAGCCTCGTGTACTCGCGGCCGTGCGTGACCGGCAGCATCGGCACGCCGGCGCGCACGTAGTCCTCGGTGCGGTAGAGCGCGAGCGCCCAGAAATGCGGCGGCGTCCAGACGAAGATGATGAGGAACAGCAGCATCGCCTCGGTGCTGACCTCGCCGGTCACCGCGGCCCAGCCGAGCACCGGAGGCATCGCGCCCGAGGCGCCGCCGATGACGATATTCTGCGGCGTCGCCGGCTTGAGGAGCAGCGTGTAGACGACGGCGTAGCCGACGAAGGTGCCGAGCGTGAGCCACATCGTCAGCGCATTGACGAAGCCGCCGAGCAGCCACAGTCCGGCCGCGCCGAGCACTGCGGCGAAGGCGAGGGTCTGACCGACGCCGAGCTCGCCGCGCGGCAGCGGCCGCCAGCGCGTGCGCTGCATCAGTGCGTCGATCCTCTGCTCGACCAGGCAGTTGATCGCCGCCGCGGCGCCGGCGACGCAGGCGATGCCGAGCGTGCCGGCGGCGAGCACCTCAAGCGGAACCATGCCCGGCGTGGCGAGGAACATGCCGATCACCGCGGTGAACACGATCAGCGAGACGACGCGCGGCTTCGTCAGCGAGTAGAAGGCACGCAGACGCTGGGCGAGGCCGGCGGAAAGGACGTAGGCAGTCACGAGGAGAAACGCAAGCCGCGGAACGCGAAGAAGTTTAGCACGACGAGCCCGCCCAGCAGCAGCGCCGCGCCCGCGTTGTGCGCGGCGGCGAGCGCGAGCGGCAAGCCCGCAGCGACATTCGCGACGCCGAGCGTGAATTGCAGCGCGACGAGGAGCGCGAGCAGCGCGGCGAGCGCGCGGCTGAGCGGCCAGGCGCGCAGCGCGGCGAAGAGCACCGCGGCGAGCGCGACGAGCGCAAACAGGCGGTGCGTCCAGTGAATCGCGCGCAGCGCGTCGTTCGAGAGCAGCGCGCCCTCCGCCGTCTGCCCAAGCTCGCGCACGACATGAAACGCGTTGGCGAAATCCATCGCCCCGGGGCAGGCGGGCAGGCCAGGGCACGCCAGCGCCGCGTAGTTCGCGCTGACCCAGCCGCCGAGAACCACCTGAATCGCGACGAGCACGAGCGCCAGCAGCGCGCTCCAGCGCAGCGCTCTCATCCGCAAATCCGGTGTGTGCTCCGATTGGGCGAGCCACAGCCACAGGAGGAGCAGAAGCGTGACCATGCCGCCGGCGAGATGCGCGGTGACGATCGCCGGCCTGAGCAGCATCGTCACCGTCCACTTGCCGAGCGTCGCCTGCAGGACCACCACCAGCACCAGCGCGCCCGCGAGCGGCGCGGAGCGCCGCAGCCGCCACGCCATGCCGGCGATGAGAGCGATGAGCAGGCCGAGCGTTCCGGCAAGGTAGCGATGCCCCATCTCCTGCCACGCCTTGACGAGCGCGTCGGGCTCGGCGATCCCGCCGGGCAGCGGCTTGCCGTAGCAGAGCGGCCAGTCGGGGCAGCCGAGCCCCGCGTCCGACAGGCGCACATAGGCGCCGACCACAACCACGACGAAGGCGAGCCCGAGGCTGCAGCCGATGAGCGTGCGGTAGGCCTTCATCCGAAACGCGAGTACTTCAGCAGACGCTCCAGGTCCTTGATCATCCTCGACGGATCCGGATCGGGCGGAAACCGCATCATCAGGTTGCCGAGCGGATCGACGAGATAGATGTGGCGGGTACGCTCGCCCGGGAAGTCGAGGCGGCGGGCGTTGGCCGAAAGCTGCGTCCCCTCGATGGCGGCGAGGAGCTCCGGGCGCGGCTGGCCCGCATCGGTGAGCACCCAAAGCCGCTCGATGCGCTCGGATTCCTTCCCCTGCGCGCGGCGGATCTGCCGGACGATGTAGAGCTTTTTCTCGCATGCCGCGTCGCAGGCCGCGGCGTCGAAGGTGACGAGAACCCATTTGCCGCGCAACGGCTGCAGCGGACCGGAGATTGGCCTCGGGGAAAGCAGCTCGCCGTAGTTGCCGGCCCGGCCCGCGCCCCAGCGGAACTCGTAGGCGAGCCAGCCGAGCACGAAGGGCACCGCGCAGACCAGGAACACCAGGCCGAGCTTAGCCCTGGGAGACACGGCGGAAGGAAAGGCCGACGGCGAGCGCGACCGCGAGCGCGGCGAGCGCATACCACTGCACGGCGTAGCTCTCGTGCTTCTCGATGCCGAGGTCCGGACGCGGCCACTCGCGCGCGAGGCCGTCGTCGAGCGGGGAATGCTGCTCGATGACGATCGGCTGCAGCCGCAGGCCGCTCTCGGCGGCAAACGCGGCGAGATCGAGGTTCTGCCGCACCGCCCCTTTTGCCTCCGCGCCGGCCTGGAGCACGCGCGGCAAATGCTCGAGCGCGATGCCTTCCACGCGAACCAGGCCGCCGGGCGTGCGCATCCCGTCCGTCTTGCCGGTCCAGCCGCGCGCCACGAGCACGTGCCACTCCGAGCCTGCCAGACGCAGCGGCGTCACCACTTCGTACCCGGGCTGACCATGGCGCAGCTTGTTGGCGAGGAACACCGTGCGCTCGGCCACGAACTCGCCGCGCACGGCGACACGCTTCCACGCAAGCGCCTTTGCATCAATGGGCGCGGCCGGCAGATCCGCGGTGAGACGCGTGTCATCCAGCAAGGCGCGGATCGCGCGCTTCTCGTCAGCGCGGTGCGACTGCCACTGACCGAGCGCGATGAAGGCCACGCACGCCGCGGCAGCAAGGGCGAGCGCCCAGCCGCGCGGATGGAAAGAGTATCCTCGGAGCATGCGCTACGTGGTGATCGCCGTGTTCATCGCGATCGTGGTGAGCCTGTTCTCGGCTCTGGTCTTCGTGTACCGCGACCGCAGCGGCTCGAACCGCGCGCTCAAAGCGCTCGCGATCCGCGTCGGGCTTTCGGTCGGCCTGTTCGCTTTCCTGATGCTCGGCTATTACCTGGGCTGGTTCAAGGATCGTCTATAGCCAATAGACGAAGATGAAGAGGCCCAGCCACACCACGTCGACGAAGTGCCAGTACCAGGCCACGCCCTCGAAGCCGAAGTGGTGCTCGGGCTTGAAGTGGCCGGCGATGCAGCGGAACAGAATCACCGTCAGCATGATCGCGCCGCAGGTGACGTGGAAGCCGTGGAAGCCGGTGAGCATGAAGAAGGTCGAGCCGTAGGCGCCGGTCGAGAGCTTGAGGTTGAGCTCCGAGTAGGCGTGGCCGTATTCGAAGGCCTGCAGCCCGAGGAACAGGGCGCCGAGGGCGATGGTCAGCGCCATGAACACGATCAGCTGGCCGCGCCGGTTCTCCTTCAGCGCCCAGTGCGCAATGGTCACGGTGACGCCGGAGCTGAGCAGCAGCAGCGTGTTGATCGCCGGGATGCCCCATGCGCTCATCGGCGAGAACTGCTCGACGAACCCCGGTCCGGCCGAGGGCCAGTGCGGCGCGAACCCCGGCCACACCAGCGCGTTCGACTCGATGTTGGCGAGGTCGGGCACCGAGTACTGGCGGATCCAGAAAAGCGCGCCGAAGAATGCGCCGAAGAACATCACCTCGGAGAAGATGAACCAGCTCATGCCCCATCGGAACGAGAGGTCTTCCCAGGCGCCGTACTTGCCGCCCTCGGACTCGCGGATCACGTCGCCGAACCAGCGCACCATCATGTAGAGCAGCAGCATCAGGCCGGCGGCGATCGACACCCAGCCGCCGGGGCGGCCGTTGAACACGAACACGGCGCCGAGCGCCATCAGGAAAAGGGCGCCCGCGCCCATGATCGGCCAGGGCATCGGCTGCGGCACGGCGTAGTGGGCTTGCCGTTCGTGGGTGCCTGCGCTGTGCGCCATTTGTTTCCCCCTGGGATTCTTCTAGCTGACGACGATGCCGACGATGGTCCGGATGGTGACGATGAACAGGACCACGCACAGCACCGCGATGATGATCACGTGCACGGGATTGAGCTGCACGCGCTCATGGTCGGCGCGCCTGCGCACGCCGACGAAGCCGGACAGCACCGTCTTCAGCGTATCGAGGAAAGAGGCGCGCTTCACGGTCAGCAGCGTCACCCCTTCCCCCCTCGCCCCGCCACCTCGAAGAAGGTGTAGGAGATGGCGATGGTGTTCACGTCGTGCGGCAGCTTCGGGTCGACCACGAACACCACCGGCAGGCGCCGCGTCTCCCCCGGCGCGAGCGTCTGCTGGGTGAAGCAGAAGCACTCGATCTTCCTGAAGTACTCGCCCGCGCTGGCCGGACCGAAGCTCGGCACGGCCTGGGCCGTGACCGGCACCGCGCGCTCGTTGTGCACCTCGTATTCGACGGTGGTCACCTGGCCGGGATGCACTTCCAGGTGGTTGACCAGCGGCTTGAAGCGCCACGGCAGGCCGTGCGCGTTCGAATCGAACTCGATCGTGACGCGCCGCCCGGCGTCGACCTGCGTGTTGACCGCCGCGTCGGGCAACTGGCCAAGGGAGTTCACCCCCCAGGCGGCGCAGATCTGGTAGTAGAACGGCACCAGCGCGTAGCCGAAGCCGAACATCGCCAGCGCGACGAACGCGAGCTTGCCGAACAGCCGCTGGTTGGCGTTGAGCGTCATCGACGCCTCATTTTCCAAGCAGCCAGTACTTGGCGATGATGCCCAGGAAGAAGGCGAGGGCGATGGTGGCGAGCACGAGGGCGGTCTTCGCGTTGCGGGTCACTTGATGACGGGCGGCGTCTCGAACGTGTGGTAGGGCGCCGGCGTCGGCAGGTGGGTCCAGTCGATCGAGTCCGCGCCCTCCCACTGCTTCTGGGCCGCGGGCTGGCCGCGGCTCAGCGTCGTGAACAGGTTATAGAGGAAGATGAACTGCGCCAGCGCGAAGCCGAAGGCGCCGATCGACGAGACCTGGTTCCAGGTCTCGAACATCAGCGGGTAGTCCGGGATGCGCCGCGGCATGCCCGCCATGCCGAGGAAGTGCTGCACGAAGAAGATCATGTTGAAGAAGACCAGCGTCAGCCAGAAGTGCCACTGGCCGAGGGTCTCGTTGTACATCCTGCCGGTCCACTTCGGCAGCCAGAAGTAGATGCCGGCGAAGGCGGAGAACATCGCGCCCGCCACCATCACGTAGTGGAAGTGGGCCACCACGTAGTAGGTATCGTGCAGCTGGATGTCGATCGGCACGAGCGAGAGCACCAGGCCCGTGAACCCGCCGAGCGTGAAGAGAATCAGGAAGCCGATCGCGAACAGCATCGGCGTCTCGAAGGAAAGCGACCCTTTCCACATCGTCGCCACCCAGTTGAACACTTTCACGCCGGTGGGCACCGCGATCAGGGTGGTGGCATACATGAAGAAGAGCTGGCCGGTCACCGGCATGCCGACCGTGTACATGTGGTGCGCCCAGACGATGAACGACAGGATCGCGATCGCCGAAGTGGCATAGACCATCGAGGCGTAGCCGAACAGCGGCTTGCGCGAGAACGCCGGGATCACCTGCGAGATCACGCCGAAGGCCGGCAGGGCGATGATGTACACCTCGGGGTGGCCGAAGAACCAGAAGATGTGCTGGTAGAGCACCGGGTCGCCGCCGCCGGCGGCGTTGAAGAAGGTGGTGCCGAAGTGCCGGTCGGTGAGCGTCATGGTGACCGCGCCGGCGAGCACCGGCATCGCCGCGACCAGCAGGTAGGCGGTGATCAGCCAGGTCCAGACGAAGAGCGGCATGCGCATCAGCGTCATCCCCGG
>Ga0075425_100000115_pt1 | contig 68100 bp, 52 predicted proteins | sample SoiMethybrSBSTD4_FD_75300 | JGI IMG/M metagenome (GOLD analysis project Ga0075425, IMG submission 75300) | Bulk soil microbial communities from a Populus tree surrounding site in Tennessee, USA - Soil MetaG P. TD hybrid SBSTD4 | ecosystem: Environmental > Terrestrial > Soil > Tree plantation...
TTTCCTCGCGCCGATCTTTCTCAGTGACATTCGATCCTCCTCGCTCCTTCCGGTTTCGCCGTCCCCGCGGTCGTCGTCCACTGCCCGTGATGCGCATGCGCGGGCAGCGACGCGCGCTCTCCGACACGTGCGCGAGCACGCGCACTCGCCTGCGCGGCTGCAACGTTCAACTGGGGCGAGTTGTGGAAAACGAAAGACAGCGTAAGCGTCGCGATGAAGCGCGGCTATTCCTCTTCGGCGGGGCGAGATCGTAAAAAGATCATGAGGCTCTTACGTCGATGTCAGTGATGAGTAAGAGATCAGTAAGTGATGAGTAAGAAAACGAATAAGGCCATCACGACACTCTTATTCGTTTGTGGAGAGCTGATGAGGAACAAACGGTTCGCAGATGCTGAGTGATTACTCCCTTAGCAGGTTGATCTGAACGTAAGACCGCGAGTCGCTATAAATAATGTTTGAGTTAGGTTTATATAAATAGTTACGCATCTAAATATAAATAACTAATAGTCTGGCTTCACTTCATCAATGATCGGCGCAACGACGCTCGTTCCTTCAGCTCATCAGAGGAGCCGTGGCGCCGTGCACGCGCTCAACACCATGTCTTCCTTATGTCATTACCGAGCAATATCGTGATCTGCATAATTGAAACGTTGTCAATTTGTTTTATTTACGTCAATTAATCGTAACTACTTCGTGATCGACGAGACAATGCCCTCGATTTGCGGAGATATAGCCATAAACTGCGGTATTTATTTAATAATGAATAAGTAAACAGTACGTAATGTCTGGTGGCCGCCGCGGCGACCATAAAGAATATCTAAACGAATGGCGCAGTCGGTTGCCGGAAAAGCGGCAGGACCCGATCAGTGCACGCGACTTTCGGGGGCGAAATCGGACGTGCGATACGGAGGCGGCTTGAGCGCCGGAGCCTCGGGCTGCGGCCGGAGGAGACGCGCCAGGCCGCCGGCGAGCACCTCCACCACGGGAACGTGGCCATCGGTGAACGGCTGGCGGCGCGTCGAGTAGATCGTGACGACGCCGAGCAGGTCGCCGTGCGCGCAGATCGGCGCGCTCAGGCAGGTCTGCGGCGTCGGCTCGAGCTGAAGCGTGAGATTGCCGAGGTCGAGCGCCGCGTCGGAGTTCACGATCGGCTGCCGGTTGGCCGCCACCCAACCCGTGAGCCGCTGTCCGAGCGGAATGGTCGTTCCCGAAATCTGCGCCGCGTGCGCGCCGACGACGACGGTCGCGACGAGATGATCGCCCTCCGCCGAATACACATACAGCGCGATGATGTCCGCCGGCATCAACCGCTGGACGACCGCCTGCACGTTCGCGACGCCGTCCGCAAGCGTTCCGCCCTGCGCGGCCTCGAAGCCGAGATCGAAGAGCGTCGCCAGCAGCTCGCGATCGTGCGGCGGCGCAGCGGACCGCCTCATGCCGCCCTGCGCCGTTCGCGTGATGTCCGTCAACGGATCGGACGTTTCGGGCGGATCGGGCGGCGGCGTGAAAATCGTCTCTCTGATCTCGAGGAATTTCTTCACGACCCGCGGGTCGTACATCGTGCCGCTGCGCGCCTGCAGCAGCCGCGCGGCCTCGTGCTGCGACACGCGCTGGCGGTACGGCCGGTCCGACGTCATCGCGTCGAAGCAGTCGACCACCGAGAGGATTCGCGCGCCGATGGGAATCGCTTCGCCCGCAAGACCCGCCGGATAGCCGGTCCCGTCCCAGCTCTCGTGATGATGCCGCACGATTGGCACGACTGGATACGGAAAGCCGATCGACGAGAGGATATCGGCGCCGACGTCCGCGTGGCGCTTCATCTTGTCGAACTCGAGCGGCGTGAGCGTGCTCGGCTTGTTCAGGATGAAATCCGGCACGGCGAGCTTGCCGACGTCGTGCAGCAGCGACGCGGCCTCGAGCGCCCGGAGCTCCGACGCGTCGGTGATCCCGAGCGCCTCCGCGAGCTTGATCGCGTACTGCTGCACGCGGCGGATGTGCCCGTGCGTCACCTGATCCTTCGCGTCGATCGCCTGCGCCAGCGTCTCGATCGTCGACAGATACATGCCGTTCATCTGATCGAGATGGCCGACGCGATCTTCCATGCGGCCGACCGCGTGCTTGAACGTCGCGTAGAGGATCAGCGGAATCGGCGCCAGCAGCACGAACACGAACAGATCGGCGTCGCGCTCCTGGACGAGCACGATCAACTGCGCGGCGACGACCGCTCCGCCGAAGTACGTGAGCCAGAGCCCGCTGAAGTGCTCGCGCCAGATCGTCAGCGCGGCGACGCGCTGCTCGCACGCGATCGCGATCGCGACGAGCCCCGTGTTGAGCGCGAAGAAGATTCCCGCGAAGACGAGCAGCGGGCCGACGAGGTGGCCGAGCGCGTACCGCGCGTTCGCGACGCCGTCGGCGCCGGCCAGCCACAGGAACACATGCGCCGCGCACCACATCGCCAGCGGCGGCGCCGTGGCGTTGTACAGGACGCGCCGCGCCGGCAGCGGACGCCGCGCGGCGAGGCGCATGGAAATCACCAGGCCGTCGATCGCGACGGTGATCGTGCCGGCGGCGGGACCGAACAGCAGCGCCGCCGCCATCGTGAAGCTGTCCGAGATGGAGAAACTGACGGTGGTGCCGGGCAGCCGCAGCGTCGCCGAGCCGCTCAACACCGTCAGTCCGGCGAGAACGAACCACCGCTGGTCCACCGGATGGAGCGCGAGCCCGCGCAGCGACGCGACGACCGCGCAGACGCCCGCGCCGATGACGACGGGCAGGAAGAGCCGTTCGGCCTGCGCCCGCACCTGCGTCACGTCAGTCGCTCGTCTTCGCGTGATGCGGGCGCTCGTCGGTCATGGCTGGGCGTTGACGAGCGTGTTGCCCCAGACGACCGTGTTTCCACTCATCGATCCGGCCAGATCGTTGTTTCCCCAAACGACGGTGTTCCCCTGGAGAACGGCATTGCCCCACACGACGGTGTTGCCCCACACGACCGTGTTGTCCGAGACGACGTTGTTGCCCCAGACAACCGTATTGCCCCAGACGACGGTGTTGCCCCAGACGACGGTGTTGGCCCAGGCCGCCTGGTTCACCTGAATCGTGTTGCCCCAGACAACGGTGTTGCCCCAGACGACCGTGTTGCCCCAGACCACCGTCTCGCCGCCGATCAGCGACGAGCCGGGATCGGGCGACTGCGACAGGTCGAGCCACGCCGAGCCGATCGGAGACGAGTTCATGATGCTGCGCGCGAAGCGGATCGCGCCGTCGCCGTTGATCGCGCCGGCGCCCTGCGTGAGCGAATCGTATTCCGCGCCCGAGTCGTCGCGCAGGCGCACCGCCGTGTGCTGCAGCACCGCCTTGATCGCGTTCGGCGGCAGCGCGCGCGTCGGGTTCGTCGAGCGGTTCGCCTGGATGATCTGCGCCACGAGGCCGGTGGTGACGCCGGCGGCCATGCTCGTGCCGCTCAGCGTCAGGTAGTCGTAGCTCGTCGTGCCCATGACGCGCAGCGTGGGATACGACTGATACAGCGTCCCCTGCTTCGCGCCGTTCGAGATCAGCCGGTAGCCAGGCGCGACGACGTCGGGTTTGGCGAACGCGTCGTAGTAGCTCGGGCCGCGCGAGCTGTACCCGTTGATGCGATCGTCGGATCGCCGGACGGTGTCCTGCGTCATGAACGAGCCGACGGTCAACGCCGACGGCGCATTGCCCGGCGACGCGATCCCGCCGTAGCCCACGATGTTGGTCGTCGGATTGCGGCCGTAGTTGCCGGCCGAGGCGACGACCACGATCCCGGCGCGGACGGCCGCCTCGACGGCCTGCACCAGCGGATCGGTGGCGGCGCTCTCGTACGGCGCGTGCCCGAGCGACAGATTCATCACGTCGATGCCGAGCGCGGCGCGGTTGGTCGTCGCGAACTCTATCGCGTTGATCACGTCGCTCGTGAAGCCGCCGCCAGTGGCGTCGAGCGCCTTGAGCACGACGAACTGCACGCCCGGGGCGAGGCCGGCGTACGCGCCGTTGCTCAGCACGCCTGAGCTGCCGATCAGGCCCGCGACGTGCGTGCCGTGGCCGTAGTTGTCGTACGGCGCGGCGGCGGCGCCGCCGTGCGTGAAATCGTAGAATGCGGCAATACGCCCGGTGAAATCCGCCGAGGGCTCGAGGCCCGAATCGACCAGCGCGACGTGCACGCCGGCGCCGGTCCAGGCGCCCGACACGCTGACCGAATCGCGGACGACCTGTTCGGTGACCTGCGGCGTGATCGTCTGCATCGCGCCGACCGGCGCGTCGAGGGAAATCGACTTCACGCCCGGATGATCGGCCAGCTCCAGCAGCCGCTTCGACCGCACGGTGAACGCGCCGATGCCGGCGTGATACCGAATCACCTTGTCGCCGCGGCCCTCGAGCAGCGCGTTCACGCTGTCCAGCGCGTCGCGATCGACCTGCACGATGACGCGCTGCGGTGTGGAGTCGTCGCCGCGATCGACGACCTGTTTCAGGTGCGCGTCGAGCTTGCGGCTGTTGTCGCGGTTCGGACCGTCGTGCGCGTCGACCCCGACGACCGACGCCGCGAGCGTCGTCGCAAGGGCGATGAACAGGGCACGAACGGTGATGTGTGAACGTCGTCGCGGGCTCAACATAAGTGACTCTATGGGCGAATAAGAGACGGCTTTACCCTGCTCAGCAATTGCGGATCCGATCTCTGCTCTTGCGGAAAGATCGCGCTAAAGCTCAGATATGTGAGGAGATAACGCTTTCGTGATCGAAGACGGATCGACTGAAGGATATAGAAACGTCCCATTTCAACGCACTTGAAGCGCTGAAAGGTTCCACGATGGAACACGTCGCCAACAACGTTGCAAATCGTGCGGGAATCGACGGGGCGCCGCGTCCCACTCCGGCACACACGGGCCGCGACGGGCCGTGCCGATACCTGAATACACAGACATGCCGCTGCGCCCGGCGAACACCCGTCGTCCGCGAACCGGTCGGATACTGGCAGGCGTCGCCACTGCGGGAGGCGTCGTCCTGGTTGTCACGACGGTGATGCCGCGCGGCGCGTCGGGCGGGCTTCGCGGGGCCGACCGCGCTGCTGACACGATCGTGTCGTCGATTCGCGCCGAGCCTCGATCGTTCAATCGGTACGTCGCGCGCGATCTGACGACGATCGTTGTCACGTACCTCACGCAGTCGACGCTCGTGCGCGTCAATCGCGTCACGAATCAGCTCGAGCCCGAGCTCGCGCAGTCGTGGGAATTGCTTCCGGACCGTCGGACATTCCGCGTCCGCTTGCGGCCGGGGCTTCGCTTTTCCGACGGCGCGCCGTTCACCGCCGACGACGTCGTCTTTTCGTTTCAGGCGATTGGCGACGAGCGGACCGCGAGCGTCCTCGCGGACAACATCAGGGTCGGATCAAAATCCGTCGCGGTATGGGCCGAGGACGCCGCGACGGTTGCGATTCGGTTTCCGTCCGCGTTCGGGCCGGGCTTGCGCCTCCTCGACGCCGTTCCAATCCTGCCGCACCATCTGCTGAAGCCGCGGCTCGACGCGGGCACGTTTCGATCTGCCTGGGGGCCGTCGACGCCGCCGGCGGAGATGGCCGGCCTCGGACCGTTCGTGCTCCACCGCTACGATCCCGGCCAGCGGCTCGTCTTCGATCGCAACCCGCATCATTGGCGCTGGATGGGTGAACAGCGAGCGCCGCGCGTCAATCACGTCGTGCTCGAAGTCGTGCCGGACCAGGAAGCCGAATCGCTCGCGCTCGACGCGGGCGCGATCGACTTCACGCAGAGCGAGATTCGTCCGTCCGATTTCAGCGGTCTGAAGCGCGCGGTCGATGACGGCCGCGTCACGCTGACGGATCTCGGCATCGGCCTCGACGGCGATCTGTTCTGGATCAATCTCACCGCGGCAGCCTCGAAGGACCCGCGGCACCGGTGGCTGCAGCATCCGGATTTCAGGCGAGCCGTCTCGCACAGCATCGATCGACAGGCCTTCGTCGATGAGGTCTACATGGGAGCGGCGGTGCCGGCCTACGGCGTCATCTCTCCCGGCAACCGCGAGTGGTACGTGGACGCGCCGACGCCGCGCTACGATCTCGACGCCGCGAAGCGCCTGCTCGCATCGTTGCAGCTGACGGCACGGGACGGCGCGATGCTGCAGGACGCCGACGGCACGCCGGTTCACTTCAGCCTGCTCACGCAGAAGGGCAACACCTCGCTCGAGCGCGGCGCGGCGGTGATCCGCGAGAGCCTCGCGCGCGTCGGCGTGCGAGTGGACGTGGTGGCGCTCGACGTCGGCGCGCTGATGCAGTACGTCGGGGCCGGCAAGTACGACGCCGCGTACTTCCGCCTGCTGCTCACCGATACGGATCCGGCGCTGAACACGGATTTCTGGCTCAGCTCGGGCAGCGCGCACGTGTGGAACCCGTCGCAGCCGGCGCCCGAAACCTCGTGGGAAGCCGAGATCGACGGGTTGATGAATCAGGTGTTGACGACGCTCGATCCGGAACGGCGGCGCGCGCTCTTCGCCGACGTACAGCGGACGATGGCGCGCGAGGTGCCCGTGCTGTGCTTCGCCTTCCCGCGGTTGTCGTTTGCCATGAGCACGCGGATCGTCCGCGCGACACCCGCGCCGTTCCGTCCGCCGGTACTCTGGAACCCGTCGGCGATCGACGTGGTGGATGGGTCCACGAAGTAATGCCGATCTGGCTCACACCTGAGGATTCGCGGCGGTGGCTCGTCGCGACGGCGATCGGCCACCTCTCGCTGGACGATCTGGTCGCGTTCATCACCACTCATCGCGTCGGCGATCGCCTGCGCTGGCCGCTGCTCTTCGATGCGACGGCGACGACGACCGACATCGAGCCGGACCAGGTCGACGAGCTCGCGCAGGCGGCGTTCCGCGCGAACGCGGACAGGGGCGAGATGCGGGCGCCGCTCGCGCTCATCGCGCCGGAGGATCCGGCGGCGTATCGCCTGATGTGCCGATATCAGACGCTGTGCGAGGAAAAAGGCATCGGCGCGACGAAGGTGTTTCGATCGCGCGAGGACGCGGAACGATGGCTGACTGACGTCGCCGGATAGCGCCGGCGCGTTCCGACGCGCCGGCCCGCGCGTTACCGCCCCGCCAGAATCAGCACGCCGGCAAGAAACGCCAGCACCGCCATCAGCGGATACGGCAAGCCGATCGAAATCAGGCCGGCGAGGCCGGTGAGCACCAGCCAGACGCCGAGCAGCGTCATGCCCAGGTTCCGCCCAAACGCAATCGCCATCAGTCCTCCTCCATCGGCGCGCGCCGCACGCCGCAGCGTAGAATGCACCCACTCTGCGAGGCACGCTCATGAAAATCACAGCCGCACTCGCCGCCGCGCTCGCGGTCGGCATCGGCGCGGCGACGCTGCAGCGCGGCGCCGCCGACCAGCAGCAGCCGGCGCGCGCCGGACGCCGCGCCGTTCGCCCCGAGAAGGCGCCGAACACCGGGCTGCCCTTCAGCCCCGGCATCCTCGTCGGCAGCACGCTGTACATCTCGGGCCATCTCGGACGCGATCCGGCGACGAGCCGTCTGGTCGCCGGCGGCATCGAGCGCGAAACGCGGCAGGCTCTCGCCAACATCCGGGAGGTGCTGCGCGCCGCGGGAATGGACTTCGGCAACGTCGCGTCGGTGACCGCGTACATCGCGAGCTTCGACGACTTCGCGACGTTCAACGCCGTCTATCGTGAGGTCTTCCCGACCGATCCGCCGGCGCGCGCGACCGTGCAGGTGGCGGCGCTCAACGATCACGCGCGCGTCGAGCTGCAGATGATTGCCGTGAAGCCGTAACGCGCTACTGCGCGCGCACGCGCCAGATCGTCCCGGTGAATTCGTCCGCGACGAGCAGCGATCCGTCCGCGGCGACGGCAATGCCGGTCGGCCGTCCGCGCACGCCGCCGTCCGGCGTCTCGTCGCTCACGAAACCGGTGACGAAGTCTTCGTATCGCCCGGTGGTGCGCCCGTTCGTCCGGACGATGCGTATCACTTCGTACCCGGTCCGCACCGTGCGGTTCCACGAACCGTGCGTGGCGACGAAGATGTTGCCCCGATACGCCGCGGGGAACTGCGCGCCGTCGTAGAACGCGAGTTGGATCGGCGCGCTGTGCGGCTGCAGCAGCACGTCGGGGACGATCGACTGGTACTTGAGCTCGGGGTGCCGGCCCGCGAGCGTTGGATCCTCGTTCGAGCCGGCGTAGAACCAGGGCCAGCCGTAGAATCCGGTGCGGCGTACACGCGTCACGAAATCCGGCGGCAGATTGTTGCCGAGCAGATCGCGTTCGTTCACGCTCGTCCAGAGATCGCCGGTGTCGGGATCGACGGCGAGCGCAACCGGATTGCGCAGCCCTGACGCGAACACGCGCAGCGGGCCGCCGGTCGGATTCGTTTCGAGAATCGCCGCGCGCAGCGTTTCAGCGCTCGACGCGTCGATGTCGGTCGCGTTCCCTTCGGAGCCGACCGAGACGTACAGCGCGCGGCCGTCGTCGGAGAAGGCGATGTCGCGCGTCCAGTGCCCGTTCGATCCTCCCGGCGCGAGGCGAGGCAGGATCGTTTCCGCCGCGCCGCGCGCGCGCAGATCGCCGTTCACGTACGGAAAGCGCACGACCGCATCGGCGCTCGCGACGTACACGAAGTCGGGCGCGGGCCCGGGCGGATAGAACGCGATGCCGAACGGCAGCGAGAGGCCGCTCGCGAATGTTTCGACGCGCGGCGATGTCTCGCCCGCGACGTCGCGAAGGATCTTGACGAGGCCCGAATAGCTCTCGGTGAGGAAGACGTCGCCGTTCGGCGCGCGCTTGAGATAGCGCGGCGCGTACTCGCCGGTCACGTACGGCTCGATCGTGAACCCGCGCGGCACCTGCGGCCACGCCGACGGCAGCGGCGGCCGGTAGTCCCACTCGAGCGGCGGCGCGTACGGACGGGGAAGATCAGCGATCGTGATGTGGCGGGTCGTGCCGGGCGCTTCGGTGCGGAAGTCGAAGAACGGCGCCTCGGGATTGCTCTCTTGAAGAAACGCGACGCTCGTCCCGCTCGCGAGGATGGCGGCAACGGCGATCGCACCGCCCCGGCCAGCAGCACGCCGGTTCATGCGACCCACTATACATCGCGCGCGGCGGCCGAGGTTCGGCGCGCGGTCAGCGGCCGCGGAACGCGGCCGCCTGATCGCCGCAGTGCCGCCGGCGATACTGCTCGAGCGCCACCTGCGCGGCGTCGGTGAACTCGAGGCCGACGCGATAGTGCGGCTCGGCCTGGATCTGCGGTTTCTCGAAGAGCGACCACGCCACCTGCGCGACGACGTTCAGCATGTCGTTCGTGTCGGGCAGCGAGACCTTCAGCTTCTGTCCCGGACGCAGCGCCGGCAGCGACACGAGCTGCGCGCCGAGGACCGAGAGGTCCACCAGATGCGCGCAGCCGCTCTCGACGACGACGTCGAGCGTGTCGCGGACGAGAAAGCGCGGCACGCGCCGCGTGCTGACGACTTCAGGGCGCGCCGCGGGCGCGACAACGGCGACCGGCTTCGACGCCTGCGCCTGAGCGCGCGAGCCGGACGCGCCGAGCGACGGCGCCCCCGCGTTGCGCGGCGTCGTCATCCAGCGGCCGTCGTGCTCGACGAGCAACAGGATCGATTTCGCGATGTTCAGCTGCTCGACGCGATCGAGAAAGGCGATGCCCGACGGCGTCTGCGCGAGCGTGGCGTCGACGGCGACGACCTTGGGCCGGTACGCGCGCACGCTCTCCATCGCCGACCCGAGGCTGGCGGAGGGAAACGGCATCATGCGGCCTGGCAGCGAAGCGGTGTCCCGAATCGCCCCCATGCTCGCGGGATCCGCAATGACGATTGAAATGTCTGATGCCATCGCGGCGTGGCGGTAGCAACGCGAGTACCACGCGACGGCACGATCTCCCCCGCCAATTTGGGCGCATCGCGGCACGATTCGCGCGGAATTCGCCCGCCGGCCGCGCGCGGGCGATGCCGGTTTCGTCATCGCCCGCACAATCCCGGCGCCTCGTCCGTCAGTGGATGGGACCGATCGGATTGATCTGCGCCGGCGTCAGCCGATCTTTCCACGCCTGCGGCACCTGCTGCACCCAGCCGTTGTAGGGAACGGGGATCGTCAGGACGCCCTGGCCGCCCATGCCCGCGCGGCCGACGATCTGATCGTCGCTCGCCGTCCCCGGCCCCGCGGTCAGCAGCACGCGGCCGGCGACCATCGCGTCGCTGAAGTCGCCGTCCCCGTTCGGATCGGCGTCGACGATTGTCAACGTGTTCGCGAACTTGTTCGCCACGTAGGCGTAATAGCCGCCGCCCTTCTTCGCGCCGAACTGCACGCCATGTGCGCCCGCCTCGCCGGGCAGCATCTTCACCATCTTGTCGGTGGTGGTGTCGGTGATGACGATCGTCGACGTCAGCGTGTTCGCGGTCACCATGTACCGGCCGTCAGGGCTGACGGGCGTCTGGATGGGCAGGCCTCCGACCGGACCGGTGACGGCGCCGGTGATCGGGTTGTAGTTCTCGATCAGGTTGATCGAGCCGAGCACGTTGCCGGTCGCCGTCTGGATGATCGTGATCGTGCTGTCGAGGAAGTTCGCGACGTAGTACTTGCTCGCGTCCGGCATCATGCCGGTCGCGATCGGCAGCGCGCCGGTCGGTACCACGCTCGTCGTGTGGTTCGACGGGAAATCGAAGATCGAGCTGTCGGCAGAGAACGCGTTCGGCGTCACCATCGTCTTGCCGTCGTGGCTCATCCAGTGCGCGTGCGGATGGCCGCGCGCGATGTCGATGCGCCGCTCGACCGACCCGGCGCCCGGCGTCAGCTCGACGACGGCCTGCGGTCCTTCCTCGCCGTTCACCGCCACGTGCACCTCGTCGGTGTCGGTGCGCGTCATCACGTGTGACGGCGCCTCGCCGACGGAGACCTGCCGCACGAATGCGCCGGTCTCGCGCTCGAAGACCGTCAGCTTGCTGTCGAACCATTCGGTCTGATAGATGAGGCGCTGGGCGCGATCGGTCCACATATTGTGCGGGTTGTTCATGTTGATCGACGGCAGCGCCACTTTCCGGATCACGTTCCACGTGGTGGCGTCGACGCGCGACGCCGTGCCCGGCTTCTCCTTGTTCGCGGTGCGCTCGAACTGGGTGTCCACCCACACGTCGCCGACGCCAGGCGTCGCGGGCATGAAGAGCGGCGGAAGCACGATGTCGTTGCCGTAGCGCTGGCTGAGGACTGCGGCGAGGTTCACGACAGCGCCGCCGGTGATCCGCACGCTCACGCTCGGATAGGTGATGTGCCACGGCGCCGGCGAGGAAAAATTCTGCCAGTTGTTCGGGTTCGTCGCGACGAAAAAGGTCTTCAGCAGGCGCGTCGCGAGATCGCTGCTGGTCGGGACGGTGATGCCGTTGACGAGCGTGATGCTCTCGCCGAGGTCGAGGCCCGCGGTGCGCGGATCGTCGACGATCACAGCGCCGAGCATGTACGGGTGGATCTTGCAGACGAAGACGTAGAGCCCGGCCGTCCGCAGCACCACCGAGGCGCTGCCCTTCTGCGCGTTCGTGTCGAACGGCATGTTCTCCGCGCCGGTCGGATACAGCAGGCTCGTCATCGTGTGCACCGTATGCGACCGCCCGCTGAACCGCACTTCCGCGCCGGGCACGGTCACCGCGAGAGAGTTCGATCCGGCGATCGGGCCGGCCGTGCTGCGATACCACGCGCCGGGCTCGTCGGTGAGCTCGAACTCGACGCGGTTTTCATCCGATCCGTGAACGATGGCAACCGAGCCGCCGACGAAGGAGACCAGAACGAAGAGAACGCCGATCGATCGCGCCGTAAACCGCTTCATACGTCACTCCTCCAGGCCGCCGCGATCGCCGTGCATCGCGCGAACGGGCGGCGTTTTCGACGGCGGAGTGTGCCGCAGCGCGGGGGCTCGGCGCCCCGCGCGCGCAAGTAGCTTCGTGGGTCCACCCGCGGCGCCGCGCTGCATATTCATGCGGTCGGCGTGCGGAGGGATGCGAATCCCGCGCAGATCTCGACGCGATCGAGGGCCGATCGCCGCTTGACTCCGGCGACTGCGATGTTTAGCCTGCGCCGACACATGCGCAGGCCCTATCACCGCAGCCATCGCGCCGCCGCGCTTGCAGCCGCGCTGCTCGTCGTCAGCACGATCGACGCGCGAGCCGAGCAGCTGCCGGTGAAGGCGTACACCGTCGAAAACGGCCTCGCGCACAACCGCGTGAAGCGGATCGTCCAGGACTCGCGGGGCTTTCTCTGGTTCTGCACGGCGGACGGGCTGAGCCGCTTCGACGGCAGTCAATTCACGAACTATCGAATCGAGGACGGGCTGCTGGCGCCGTCGATCAACGACATCGTCGAAGAGCGCGACGGCGCCTACTGGGTTGCCACCAACAGCGACGGCGTCTTCCGGCTCGACCTGCGCGTGGCCGCCGGCGCGCAAGAGGGCGGCGAGCGTCCGCGGTTCACGCGCTATCCGATCAGCGCCGAGCCGGTCACCAACCGCGTCAACGTGCTGCGCTTCGACAAGTCCGGGACGCTCTGGGCCGCAACCGACGGCGGGCTGTTCGCACTGAACGCGGCGCGCGGCGATCGCGCCTTCGCCTCCGTCCCGCTGCGCGTCGCGCAGCATCCCGACATTCAGGTGCCGGTATGGCGGCTCGTCGACGATCGCGCAGGGAACCTCTGGATCGGCACGAAGTACGGCCTGCTCGTGCGCACGGCGCGCGGCGTCATGGCCCACATCCCGATCGCGCCGTCGGCCGCCGACGACGACGTGTCCGCGCTGAACGTCGCAGCGGACGGGACGTTGTGGATCGGCCATCGCGTCGCCGGCCTCATCGGCGTCAACGCCGAAGCGATCGTTCGCGCGGTCGAGGACCACGGCGACCGGAGCATCGCGCGCCCTTCCGATGCGCGACGCTACACGGACGCGAACGGGCTCGACGGCAACAACGTCCTGGACGTCCACCAGTCGCGCGACGGACGGCTCTGGATTCGAACGTTCGGGCCCAGCCTGATCGAGTTCGACGGCACGACGTTCCGCACGTACTTCATCGGCCCGCGCGGCATCGACTCCTCCGGCGCGCTGCTCGAGGACCGCGAGGGCAACCTGTGGCTCGGCACCAACGCCGTCGGCGCCCTCAAGATCAGCCGCCACGGATGGACGACCTATAGCGAGCCCGAAGGGCTCGGCACGTCGGTGGCGTCGATCTTCGAGACGCCCTCCGGCGACATCTACGCGGGCAGCAGCGCGTGGCTCGTCAGCCGTCTGCACGCCGGCCGCTTCACGACGGTCAGGCCCGGTCTGCCGACGTCGATCACCGACGCGAGCTGGCGCGACGTGAACAATGTGCTGCTCGATCGCGCCGGCGACTGGTGGATCGGCACGCGCGCGGGGCTGTACCGCTTCGGCGGAACCGAGCGGTTTGAGGATCTCGCGCGCGCCCGGCCGGCAGCGGTCTACACGACGCGCGACGGCCTCGCGCGCGACGATGTCACGCGCCTGTTCGAGGATTCGCGCGGGGACATCTGGATCGCCTCGTGGCTGCCGGCGCGGGAGCCGGTCGTGCGCTGGGAGCGCGCGACGCGGACCTTTCATCGATACTCGGAGGCCGAGGGCCTCCCGCCCTTCACGAGCGTCGTCTCGTTCGGCGAGGATGCGGCCGGGAACGTGTGGATGGGCCTCCGCGAGGGCGGGCTGGCGCGGCACGGCGCGGGCCGGTTCCTGATGGCGGCGCGCGCCGACGGCCAGCCGATCGGCGCCGTCAACGGCATCTATCGCGATCCGTCGGGGCGCATCTGGGCGGCCGCGTCGCGCGGCGGCCTGTACCGGATCGATCAGCCCTACGCCGATCGTCCGAGCGTCGCCGCCTACACGGCGGCCAACGGGCTCTCTGCCGACGTCGCGGCGGCGGTCACCGGAGACGCCGCGGGGCGCATCTACGTCGGCACGCAGCGCGGCGTCGATCGACTCGACCCGGACACGGGCAGCGTCACGCACTACTCGACCGCGAACGGCCTGACGGGCGGCGAGTTCAAGAGCGCGCTCCGCGATCGATCGGGAGCGCTCTGGTTCTGCACCACGACGGGGCTGTCGCGCTTCGTCCCCGAAGGCGACGAGACACTGCCGCCGCTGCCGGCGCTCATCGGCGGACTGCGGATCGCGGGCGCGGCGCGTCCGGTCTTCGCGCTCGGCGAGACGAGCGTCGCCGTGCCGAAGCTTCGGACGGATCAGAACAACATCCAGATCGATTTCTTCAGCATCGGGTTCCGGACTGGCGAGGCGCTGCGCTTTCAGTACCGGCTCGACGGCGCCGGCGGCGAGTGGAGCGCGCCGACGGCTCAACGCACGGTGAACTACGCGAGCCTCGCGCCGGGGGCGTACCGTTTTTTCGTACGCGCGGTCGACACCGACGGCGCTCCGAGCCCGTCGCCGGCGAGCGTGTCGTTCGAGATCCTGCCGCCGGTCTGGCGCCGGTGGTGGTTCGTGCTGACCGCGGCGTCGATCGCCGCGCTCGCCGCCGGCGCATCGGCGCGGCTACGCCGCGCCCGCCTCGTCGCGCTGCGCGAGAGCGAGGACCGCTTCCGCACGCTGGCCGAAACGGCATCGGACGCCATCATCACGATCGACGAGCAGAGCCGGATCGTGCTGGTGAACCAGGCGGCCGAGAAGGTGTTCGGCTACACGCGGGAGGAGATGATCGGCGCCGACCTGGCGATGCTGATGCCCGAGCCGCTGCGGCATCGCCACCGCGCGGGGTTCACGCGCTACGTGCGGACCGGCGAGCGCAGCATGTCGTGGGACGCGATTGAGCTGCCCGGCCGGCACAAGAGCGGCCACGAGGTTCCGCTGGAGATCTCGTTCGGCGAGTTCACCCGAAAGAGCGCGCGCTTCTTCACGGGCATCGCGCGCGACGTCACCGAGCGCAGGCGCGCCGAGGACGCGCTCCGCCGCAGCCGCGAGGAGCGGTTCGCCGAGCTCGAGCGCGTGCGGAAACACATCGCCACCGATCTGCACGACGACATCGGATCGAGCCTCACGCGGATTTCACTGCTCGGCGAGGTCGTGAGGCGGCGCGCCGGCGCGGACGACCGGTCGCTCGCCGAGCCGCTCGCATCGATCGCCGATCTCTCGCGGGAGCTCGTCGACTCGATGAGCGACATCGTGTGGGCGATCAACCCGGCGAAGGATCACCTGAGCGACCTCTCGCAACGCATGCGGCACTTCGCGAGCGACGTCTTCACCGCGCGCCAGATCGACTTCGCGTTCCGCACTCCGGATCCCGGCCGCGACATCCGCGTCGGCGCGAACGTCCGCCGGGAGCTGTTCCTGATCTTCAAGGAAGCCGTCAACAACGTGGTGCGCCACTCGGCGTGCTCGCACGCCGACCTCGAGTTCCGCGCCACACCCGACGCGCTCGTGCTCGTCGTCAGCGACAACGGCCGCGGCTTCGACGCGGCGTCCGGCGCCGACGGCCACGGGCTCCTGAGCATGCGCGACCGCGCCGCGGGCCTCGGCGGCCGCGTCGAGATGCTCTCGCAGCCCGGCGAAGGCGCGCTGCTTGCCTTCACGATCCCGCTCGCCGAGCACGCCCACGGCGTGGCGAAGGCCGCCGCGGCCGGCCGCGACGACCGCCCCGCATGAATATGCGGTGACGAGCGGACGGCCGGCGACATAAGGTAGAACGCGACACCCGATGCCACAGGACGGCTCCGCGGCGGCTGCGGCGCGATCGGCGATCAAGGTCGCCATCGTCGAGGACGAGCGCGAGATCCGCGAGTGCCTCACGCTGCTCGTGAACGGCTCCGAGGGCTATACGTGCACCGGCAGCTACCGCAGCATGGAGGAAGCGATCGAGCGAATTCCCCATCACCTGCCCGACGTCCTGCTCTCGGACATCGGGCTCCCGGGGATGAGCGGCATCGACGGTGTCAGGATCCTGAAGGACCGCTTTTCCGATCTGCTCGTCGTGATGCTGACCGTCTACGACGACGACGAGCGCATCTTCGACGCCATGTGCGCCGGCGCGTGCGGATATCTCCTGAAGAAGACGCCGCCGGCGCGGCTGCTCGAGAGCCTGCGCGAGGTGGCGGCGGGCGGCGCGCCGATGTCGCCCGAGGTCGCGCGCCGCGTGATCGCGCTGTTCCGCGAGATTCGGCCGCCCGAGCGAGCCGACTACCATCTGACGCCGCACGAGACGCGGCTCCTCAAGCTGTTCGTCGAAGGCCACAACTACAAGACGGCCGCGGCGGAGCTGCGCGTGTCGGTCAACACCGTGAACTTCCACGTCCGCAGCATCTACGACAAGCTGCAGGTCCACTCGCGATCGGAAGCGGTCGTCAAAGCGCTGCTCAATCGCCTGGTCTAGCGCCGCCGTCGGTTACCATCGGCACGTATGCCTTCGCACGCCGTGCTCGCCACCGTCGCCGATCAGCCGGGCGCGCTCCACGATCTCACCAGGGTGCTCGCCGCGCACCAGGCGAACATCAGCTACGTCGACATCATCCGCCATCGCGATCGCGATCCGCAGATCTACGTCGAGTTCTCGACCGAGCGGCCGCTCGATCCGCTCGTCGAGGAGATGCGCGCGCTCGGCGCGGTCAAGGCGATCGACCCGACGGCGTCGTTCGCGAAGATCTACGGCAAGCGCATCGTGATCATGGGCGGCGGCGCGCAGGTCGGCCAGGTGGCGCTCGGCGCGATCGCCGAAGCGGATCGCCACAACATCCGCGGCGAGCGGATTTCCGTGGACACGATCCCGCTCGTCGGCGAGCAGAATCTCGCGGCGGCGGTGCGCGCGGTGGTGCTGCTGCCGCGCGTGCGCCTGCTCGTGCTCGCCGGCGCGCTGATGGGCGGCGACATCACGAAAGCCGTCGAGGAAGTCCGCGCGCAGGGGATGCGCGTCATCTCGCTGAACATGGCGGGCAGCGTCCCCGACGCCGCCGATCTCGTCGTCTCCGATCCGGTGCAGGCGGGCGTGATGGCGGTGATGGCGATCGCCGACACGGCGCGGTTCGATATTCTGCGCCAGGAGAAGCGGCGCTACTGACGTCGGCTTTGCGCCGCAAAGTGCGCAGATGGCCCGCCCTCGTTACAATCCTGCTTGACCGCTTGACGCACACAAAACCGGTGTGCGCGTCTCGTTTCGGCACGCGCTCACGCCGCTCGCTTCCGGCGCGCGATCCGCGCAATTCGCAGACTCAGCGTCGATTAGGTCGATTTCAGCTGGGCTGGCGAGCCTCTTGCGATTCATGGGGTCGGGAGGCAGTGCCGATGAAGCTGCTCAATCGCGCGTTGATGATCGGGGTGGCGCTGGCGTTCACGACGACGGCGAACGCCGTCGCTGCGGACGATGCAACGGTCGTGATTTCGAGCACGACCTTCGACGCCGATCACGATCGTCTGTGCATCCACGGCCAGAACTTCGGGACACCGTCGAGAAACGGCGGCCCGATCGCGGCGCCGTACGTGACGATCGATCGCACGCCGATGACGGTGCTCGGCGCCTCGTCGTCGCAGGTCGACGTCTCGCTGTCGCGGACATTTCCGCCCGGCTCGTACCTGCTGACCGTGTCCCGCGGCAACGGCCAGGGACAGACGAGCTCCTTCTTCGTGACGATCGGCGAGCAGGGCCCCGCGGGGCCGCAAGGCCCGAAAGGCGAGCCGGGCATGACCGGTCCGGCGGGCGCCGCCGGCCCGCAAGGTGTGGCCGGACCAAAAGGAGACGTCGGTCCTGCGGGTGCCGCCGGCGCCGCCGGCGCCGTTGGAGCCGTGGGACCGCAGGGTGAGATCGGACCCGTTGGGCCGGTCGGACCGGCAGGAGCAGTTGGACCGCAGGGCGCCGTCGGACCGCAGGGCGCCGTCGGACCGCAGGGCGCCGTCGGACCGCAGGGCGCCGTCGGACCGCAGGGCGCCGCTGGACCGCAGGGCGCCGCTGGACCGCAAGGCCCGGCCGGACCCGCAGGCGCAGTCGGACCGGCAGGGCCCGCGGGCCCCGCAGGACCGGCGGGACCTGAAGGATCAATCGGACCCGTCGGGCCAGCGGGTGCGGTTGGATCTGCAGGCCCGCAGGGACCGGCGGGACCCGCCGGCCCCGCCGGACCGGCCGGAGCGCCGGGCGTGACGGGCGCGATGGGACCGATCGGCCCGTCGGGACCGGCTGGCGCCCAGGGCGCGCCGGGCGTGAGCGGCTACGAGGTCGTCACGGCCACTTCGAGGTCGGGCAATCTCGCCTCCGGCGACATCCTGACGGCGCGCGCGGCGTGCTCCGCCGGCAAACAGCCGCTCGGCGGCGGCGTCCAGTCGGTGAACGCGTTCCACCTCGCGGCGGCGACGTCTTCGTACCCGGACGCGGCGAGCTGGGTCGGCGAGATCAAGAACACGTCGTTCAACTCCGCCGGCGCGACGCAGATCATCGTCTACGCGATCTGCGCGACGGTGCAGTAGCGGCTACTCGAGGAACAGCGGCTCGCCGCGTTCCTCGGAGATCGGCACGAGATGCCGATCCTGCATGATGGCGCGCGCGCACGCGTTCCAGCGCAGCAGCGGGTCGTCGTTGCCGGGCGCGCGGAGGGCTTCGGCCTTCTCGTACCAGTTCATGGCGTCGCGCAGCCACTCGTAGATTTGCGATCCGGCGCCGGGCGTGCCCTGCCGCAGCTGGGCGCGCGCCCGGCGCTCGTAGACGATCCCGGTGTAGTACGCGCGCTCGTAGTCGTCGCGCAGCCGCGCCGCGGTGGCCATCGCCTCGGCGACGCGCGACATCTCTTCGTGGAACTGCTCGGTGAGCGCCAGGAGCAGCATCACGAGCGCTTCCTGGTTTTCCGGCTCGATCTCGAGCACGTCGAGGCAGATGCTCTCCGCTTCTCCCGGCTCGTTGAGCAGACGGTAGCGTTCGGCCTTCGCGAGCGTCCGCGGCACTGCTTCCGGCGATACGGCCTTCAACTCGAACTCCATGGCAACCTCCCCACGCCGCGTTACGACCGGAACACCCTCAGCAGCTTGACGACGGGATCGTAGAGCTGATCGATCACGCGCTCTTTGAGCGGGATGATCGCGTTGTCGGTGATCGCGATGCCCTCCGGGCAGACCTTGCTGCAGCACTTGGTGATGTTGCAGTAGCCGACGCCGTGCGCGCGCTTCAGATCGCGCGCGCGGTTCTCGGTGTCGAGCGGGTTCATCTCGAGCGCGGCGGCGTAGACGAGATGGCGCGGCCCGACGAAGCGATCGAACATCGCGTGCTCGCGCAGGACGTGGCAGACGTCCTGGCAGAGGAAGCACTCGATGCACTTGCGGAACTCCTGCACGCGCTCGACGTCCACCTGCGCCATGCGCCAGCTCCCGTCGGGCGCGTCGGGCGGCCGCGGCGCGAAGCGGCGGATGCTCTTCTTCGCGCGGAAATTCCAGGACACGTCGCTGACGAGATCCCGGATCGGCGGAAAGGCGCGCATCGGCTCGACGGTAACCGGCTTGGAGAGATCGAGCTGGTTCAGCCGCGTCATGCACATCAGCCGCGGATGCCCGTTCACTTCGGCCGAGCACGACCCGCACTTCCCCGCTTTGCAGTTCCAGCGGACGGCGAGGTCGTTGGCCGCGCGCGCCTGGATCTGGTGGACGGCGTCGAGGACGACCATGCCGTCGGCCACCTCGGTTGCATAGTCGTGGAACGCGCCGCCGCCCGCGTCGCCGCGCCAGAGTCGGAAGGTCGCCGTCGCCGCCATCTATTTCATCTCCTCGATGATCCGCTTCAGCTCGTCGGGCATCTCGGGGATCGGCGCGCGCGAGACGTTCATGCCGCCATCCGCTCCCTTGCGCACGATGAAGTTGACGGCGCCGAAGCCCGCCAGCTTCTCCGGGTAGTCGTCGCGAAAATGTCCGCCGCGGCTCTCCTTCCGCTCGATCGCCGATCGCGTGACCGCCTCGGACACCGTCAGCAGGTTGCGCAGATCGAGCGCGGCGTGCCAGCCCGGGTTGTACTCGCGATGGCCGCCGACGCCGACGCGCGCGGCGCGCGCGCGGAGCGCCTCGAGCGCCGCGAGCGCGCGCTGCATCTCGGCCTCCGTGCGCACGATGCCGACCAGATCCTGCATCACGTCCTGCAGCGCGTACTGCACCTGGTAGGGCCCCTCGCCCTCGGTGCCGCGCTCGAACGGCTCGAGCGCCCAGCGCTCGGCCGCGTCGACCTGCCGCCCGTCGATCGCGCCGCTCTTCTGGCGCTTCGCGTGCTCGGCGGCGTGCTCGCCGGCGCGCTTGCCGAAGACGAGGATGTCCGACAGCGAGTTGCCGCCGAGGCGGTTGGCGCCGTTGATGCCGGCCGCGCACTCGCCCGCGGCGAACAGGCCGGGCACGCTCGACATCTGCGTCTCCGCATCCACGCGCACGCCGCCCATCACGTAGTGCGTCGTCGGGCCGACTTCCATCGGCTGCTCGGTGATGTCGAGATCGGCGAGCTGCTTGAACTGGTGATACATGCTCGGCAGCTTCTTCTTGATGTGCTCCGCGCCGCCCGGCAGCTTCGACTTGATCCAGGCGATGTCGAGGAACACGCCGCCGTGCGGGCTGCCGCGTCCGGCTTTCACCTCGCGCATGATGCAGCGGCTCACGTGATCGCGCGTGAGGAGCTCGGGCGGGCGCCGCGCCGCCTTGTCGCCCTGCGTATAGCGCCACCCCTCCTCTTCATCGGCGGCGGTCTGCGCGCGGTAGTTCTCGGGGATGTCGTCCCACATGAAGCGGCGGCCCTCGCTGTTCTTGAGGACGCCGCCCTCGCCGCGCACCGCCTCGGTGACGAGAATGCCCTGCACGCTCGGCGGCCAGATCATGCCGGTCGGATGGAACTGCACGAACTCCATGTCCATCAGATCGGCGCCCGCCTCGTAGGCGAGCGTGTGGCCGTCGCCGGTGTACTCCCAGCTGTTGCTCGTGATCTTGAACGCGCGGCCGATGCCGCCCGTGGCGAGCACGATCGCCTTCGCGCGAAACAGCTTGAAGCGGCCGCGCTCGCGCTCGTAGCCGAACGCGCCGACGACGCGGCCCTCGTCGGTGAGCAGCCGGATGATCGTGCACTCCATGTGCACGTCGATCCCCTGATGGATGCCGTGATCCTGCAGCGTGCGGATCATCTCGAGGCCGGTGCGATCGCCCACGTGCGCGAGCCGCGGGTAGCGGTGGCCGCCGAAGTTGCGCTGCAGGATGCGGCCGTCGCCCGTGCGATCGAACATCGCACCCCACTTCTCGAGCTCGCGCACGCGATCGGGCGCCTCCTTCGCGTGCAGCTCCGCCATCCGCCAGTTGTTCACGTACTGGCCGCCGCGCATGGTGTCGGCGAAGTGCACCTTCCAGCTGTCGCGGTCGTCGACGTTCGCCATCGCCGCCGCGATGCCGCCCTCGGCCATCACGGTGTGCGCCTTGCCGAGCAGCGACTTGCAGACCAGCCCCACCGATACGCCGCCCGCCGACGCCTCGATCGCCGCCCTCAGCCCCGCTCCCCCCGCTCCGATGACGAGCACGTCATGTTCGTATGTCTGGTGCTCCGGCATCACCAGATCCTGACGTCCGACCACACGCCCATGGAGCACAAGCGGACGTAGAGATCGCTGAAGCCGACGGAGACGAGGCTCGTCCACGCCCACACCATGTGGCGCCGGTTGAGGCACGACACGCAGGCGTAGGTGCGCACGCCGAGCGGCGCCGACGACAACCGATCCACGCAGCCGCCGACCACGTGGCGCATCGAGTGGCAGCCGAACAGATACCCGCCGAGGAGCACGACGTTCGCCGCGAGCACGAGCGTGCCGACGCCGACGCCGAACGATGCGCGGCCCGTCGCAGGATCCGGGAACCAGAACGCCGCGTACGCGTCGAGCGCGAGGATCGCGAGCACGGCGACCGAGAGAAACAGCATGTAGCGATGGATGTTCTGCATCGCGAGCGGAAACGAGTTCTCGCCCCAGTAGCTCGATCGCGGCTCGCCGACCGTGCACGACGGCGGATCGGCCCAGAACGCCTTGTAGTAGGCGCCGCGGTAGTAGTAGCACGTGAGCCGGAAGAACGCCGGGATCGGCAGGATGAAGAGCGCCGGCGAGAACGGCAGCCACGCGGGCCACGTGCCCGGCTTCGGGCCGAACCAGCTGTGAGGCGACGACCCGAGAATCTCCGGCGAGTAGAACGGCGAGAGGTACGGACCGTAGGTGTAGTGGTCGCCCTGGAACGCCGCCCACGTCGCGTAGACGAGAAACGTGGAGAGGCCGAGGAAGACGACGAGCGGCTGCACCCACCACGCGTCGCGGCGCGCGGTCTTCCCGAACCGCCGCGCGGGCAGCCCCACGGAAACAGGTGCGGTCACGGTGGCCATGCGACATCCTCTCATATCGCGTTGGTGCGCTCAGCGTTTCTGCGTCACCGTCGCCGTGAAGACTTCTTCCATCGCGAGCCCGGTGCGGCAGCCGCCCAACGGATCGAGCTGGCTCCGGCTGTCGGTCCAGATCGGGTGCGACACGCCGCCGTACGAGGCCAGGCCGGCGTAGTCGCCCTGCTGATTGCCGTAATTGATCCCCAGACACGGGAACTGGCCGCTGCAGTCGTGCTCGTTCGAGCTGACGTCGGTGACGCGCAGGTTCGGCGAGAGCCACGCGCCGCCGCCGCCGCGCATCTGCGTGAAGTAGATGTCGGTCATGAAGCGCGAGCCGGTGGTGTCGTTGCGCGTGTCGTAGAACGAGATGTTCACGTCGCCCGTCACGCCGTCGACCGCGAGCCAGTGGTTGAAGCGGTCGACGTTCGGCAGCCGGTCCGTCGCCGCGGCGGCCGGCGACCAGGTCGCGCCGCCGTCGTCGGAGTACGACGCGAAGATGTCGGTGTTGCCCCCGGCGAGATCCATCCACGAGCAGTAGAGGCGCCCGCGGTGCGGCCCCGCCGAGCGGTCGGCATCGCACGCCGGGTAGACGAGCGCGCCGCGGTTGAACTCGGCCGGAATCGCGATGTCGAACGGCAGCGTCTTCGCCGCGATCACGTGCGGCGCGCCCCACGTGACGCCGCCGTCGAGCGATCGGTTGAACGCGATCGTGTTCGCCGCGTAGTCGTTCCACGCGACGTACACCTCGCCGTTCGGCCCGACGAACGGATCCGCGCCGATCGCGCGCCCGGGCCCGCGCGGATCGTCGACGCGGACGGTCGTGAACGTCGCGCCGTGATCGGTCGAGCGCGCGAGCCGCACGCCGCCGCCGGTCGACCCGCCGATCGCCGCGTCCCACGCGATGTACACGTTGTCGCGGAACCGGCTCGCCGGGTTCGCGTCGGCCGTGATCATCGGCTTGTCGTTGAAATGCCCCGATCCGCCCTCGAGCGAGAACAGCGTGAACTGCGGGTAGGTGCGCCCGCCGTCCTGCGATCGCGCGACGCCGACCGCCGTTCCGTTGATCCCGTTCCCGTTGCCGAAGAAGACGACGATGTAGCCGTAGTACACGTTGCCGCTGGCGTCGAAGGCGAGCGTCGGATCGGATCCGAAGTCGATGCCGTTGCCCTTCGCCGGCGGCAGCGGCAGATCGACGCCGCCCCAGCTCGCGCCGCCGTCGGACGAGAAGTAGCCGCGCATCGGCAGCCGGAAGATCTCGTTCGAGCCGGCGGCGAGCGCCTTCGGCTTCGCGGTATTGATCGCGATGAACGTCTCGCTCTGCGGGCCGCACTCGTTCGAGACGTCCACGTTCGGGCCGACCTTGAAGCTCGGGAGGCCGCTGCAGGCGTCGGCGCCGTTTGCGAGCAGGTATTCGTATTTGTTCCACCACGTCGGCTTGTCGGCGGTGTTGGTTTGCGCGAGCGCGGGCGCGGCGGCGCTGAGCGCGCACGCGGCGGCGAGGGCGAGAACGCGAGACGGCATCGGAGATCCTCCTGGGTTGACGTGCGGCGGGATTATAGGCCGTCAGGGCCGCAGCGCGCCGGGCTGAACGAACTTGCACGGCAGCTCGCGGCGGATGTTCTGCCAGCTGAGCGTCTCCGCCGGCTCGTCGGGCCGGCGGCACTCGGGCGACGCGTCGCGCCGCGTGACGATCTTCCGCATCTCGAGCGTCCAGCGGACGCCGCCTCCGTCCTTCAGCGTCGCGACGTCGACCATGCCGCACGCGCCGTCGGGGCCCTCGCGGCTCACCCAGTCGGCGCCCTGCTTCTCGAATCGCCGCTCGTAGGCGTTGGTCGTCGCGAGACACGTGTCGGGCGCGACGGGCGACGTCGTCAGGAACAGCTGCTGGAAGCGGCACGTCATCGTGCGGCCCGATCGATCGACGTCGCACTCGGCGCCCTCGAACTCGAGCGCCGACGGCCGCGTCGCGCTCGCGAGAAACGGCACGGAGACGTGCTGCGCGGCGGCCGCGTGCGGCGCGAGCGCGAAGAGGGCGGCGAGCCTGAGCGCGCAGGCAGCGCGCGCGCCGGATGCAATCGACATCGTCTTTGGACCTCGACCCGGCACTCTATCACTCCCCCTTTACATCCCCTCCGGCCGTGTGCCACGCTTCGGTCATTCGGGAGGACGACAACATGGCAGACAACGTCTCGGGGCGCCGTGCGTTCATCGCCGGCGTGGGTGCGGCGGTCACGACGCTCGGCGTCGGCGGCGGAGAGGCGGCAGCGCAGAGCGCGGGCGCGCCGTTCCGCGCGTCGCGCCACGCGGACGACGACTGGATGGACAAGATGCCGGGCCGGCATCGCATGGTGGTCGACGGCGTCACGGCGAACGGCGCGGGCGAGGCGGTGCTCTTCGCGAACAACCTGTATGTCGCGAACCAGAGCGCGTACGGCCTGTCGGATGCGGATCTCTCGGTGATCGTCGTCATGCGCCACTTCGCGACGCCGTTCGCGTTCACCGACGCGATGTGGGCGAAGTACGGCAAGGCGATGTCGCCGATGATCAGCTTCAAGGATCCCAAGACGCAGCAGGCGCCGACGACGAACCTGTACAACTCGCCGGCCTACGGACTCACGCTGCCGAATCTCGGCAACACGATCGACGGGCTCATCAAGCACGGCGTGCAGTTCGCCGTGTGCGACATGGCGATGCACTTCGCCGCGACGCAGCTCGCCGCCGCCGGCGCCGGCGACGCCGACGCGATCTACAAGGACTTCAGGTCGAACCTGATTCCGAACAGCCACGTCGTGCCGGCGGGCGTCGTCGCCGTCAACCGCGCGCAGGAGCGCATGTATACGTTGATCTACGCGGGATAATCATTGGAGGAGACCGTCATGAAAGGACTCATCGGTGTTGCTGCGGCGGTGCTCGTCGCGGCGAGCCCGCTCGCGGCCGCGCGCGCGCAGGCGCAGTCGAACGACGCGAAGATCGCGGAGGCGGTGAAGCCGCTGCCGGACGACCTGAAGGCGGCCGCGACCGTCGTCAGCTACGACGAGAAGACGGGCGAGCGGCGCGTGCTGCGGCCGGGCACGAACTTCGTCGAGTGCCAGCCGAAGGCGAAGGACGGATTCATCCGCTGCTACAACAAGGTGCTCGCGCCGCGCCGCGACATGGAAGCCAAGCTGCATGCGCAGGGGAAATCCGACGAAGAGGTGACCAAGGAGATCCAGGCGGCGGTGAAGGACGGACGGTTGAAGCAGCCGCCGTTCGGCACGATGTCGTACCGCTACTCGGACGATCCGGGGCGCATCAAGCTGCTGTGGGTGATTTCGGTGCCGAACGCGACGCCCGAATCGGTCGGCGTGTCGACGGAGAGCCAGCGGGACGCGGCGCTGAAGGGCAATGGGAAGCCGTGGCTGATGCTGCCCGGCACGCCCGGCGCGCACATCATGATCCCGATCAATCCGGGGCCGGCGACGGGGACGAAGTAGGGGACTAGGGGACTACGAAACACAAAAGGCCGGGCAGATGTGAATCTGCCCGGCCTTTCTTTTTCCGACCTGCCCGACCCGCCAGACCTGCCAGGCCCGCCCGGCCCGCCCGACTAGTCGATCAGCGTCCGATCCGGCGACGGGTTCTTGAGCGCGTTCGCGAGGTTGTTCAGCGCGAGCTCGAGCGTCTTGCGCGACGTCGCGATGTTCATGCGCATGTGGTTCTCGCCGCCCAGGCCGTACGAGTTCCCCGCGTTCATGGCCACCTTGGCGTGCTTGACGAAGTAGCGCTCCACCATCTGCGACGCCGACAGCGGCTTGGCGCCCTCCTTCAGCTTCTTCGACGCTTCGTCGGCGAGCTGCCGCGCGTTGATGCGCTCGGCCACCTCGGTGACGTCGAGCCACGCGAGGTAGGTGCCCTGCGCCTTCGCCACCTTGATCGACGGGATGTTCGACTTGATGTACGACACGGCGTAGTCCTGGTTGCCGTCGATGTACTCGACGCACTGGTTCAGCCAGTCCTCGCCGCCCGCGTACGCCGCGTGGCTCGAGATGATGCCGAGCGTCGTCAAGTCGGCGCGGTTGTACGGCTTGACGCGCTCGATGAACGTCGGGTTCGTCGAGAAGAACCACGCGCACTTCATCGCGGCGAGGCCGAACGACTTGCTCGCCGCCTTGAAGGTGATGCTGTTGTTGACGATCGCCTTGTCGGGCAGCGTGGAGAACGGCGTGTACTTCTGCCCCTTCTGGACGAAGTCGCAGTGGATCTCGTCGGCGAGCACGACCACGCGATGCTTCAGGCAGATCTCGCCGAGCTTCAGCAGATCTTCCTGCGACCAGGTGTTCCCGGTCGGGTTCTGCGGGTTGCAGAGGATGTACGCGTTGGTGTCGCCGGTGATGTGGCGCTCGAACTCGTCGAAGTCGATCGAGTATCGGCCGTTCGCGAGCCGCATCGGGACTTCTTCCGGCACCGTCTTGGTCGCGGTGAGATCGCCGTAGAAGCCGTTGTAGGTCGGCGTGTTCAGCAGCACCTTGCTGCCGATCGGACAGAACGCGCGCAGCGTCGCGACGATGCCCGGATGCACGCCGGTCGTCATCACCACCGACTCGGGATTCACCGTGATGCCGTAGCGCTTCTTGTTCCACGAGACGATGTGCTCGTTCATCGACTTGCCGAGCGTCCCGCCCATGTCGAGGTAGCCCCAGTTCTCGTGCTGGATGCGCTCCATCAGCGCCTTGGTGATCGACGGCGCGCACTTGAAGTCCATGTCGGCGATGCCCATGCCGACCTGGACCGAGTCCTTGCCGAACGTGCGGATCTGCTGGTCGTACTTGACGCTGTCGGTCCCGAACCGGTTGTATGGCGTGTCGAAGTCGAACTTGCCGTCGGCCGCCACAAGCCCCGCGCCGGCGGCGGCGAGCGGGCCGGCGAAAGAGGTGCCCGATCCGACAGCGCCGGCAAGCGCGGTCATCCCGGCGTTCCTCAGAAATGTCCTGCGATTGAGGCCGTCCTGCGACATGCGTACCTCCCTCGAACTGTAAACGTCGAGATTCCGAACGCCGAAATACTACACCCGCCGGGGCGGACGGCGCGAGCTTTCGTTACGGCCGCCGCCGATTTCGCAGCGATGCACGAAAGGGCGCGGCCGGCCGCCGCGGCGCGTCATTCCGGATGATCCGCGAGCTGGTAGATCCGGCGCACCGCCGCCGGATCGACGCCGACGCCGCGAATCGACGCGAACTCGTTCTTGTACGCCGTCACGTCGATCTTCTGCGCCGCTTCGTCCGGCGAAAGCCCCTGCTTCTTCATCGCCGTCGCCTGCGTGATGACGTCGCGCAGGTATTTCTGGAACGCCTCGATCTTGCCCTTGCCGCGGAACACGACGCCGTGCCCCGGCATCACCGTGTCGAACTCGAGCGCCTTCAGCCGATCGAGCGTCGCGATCCAATCCTCCGGGAACGAGTCGCCCATGTAGGAGACGACCGACTCCATCAGATCGCCGGTCGCCACGATGCGCTCCTTCGGCAGGTAGACGACGACGTCGGTGTCGGTGTGGCCGCGGCCGAGATACAGCAGCCGCATCTCGCGGCCGCCTTTCACGATCGTCATCGTCTTGTCGAAGGTGACGGCCGGCGGCGTCACCTTGGTTTCCTTCACCTGCTCGAGATACGCGAGCGCGTTGGCGACCTGCTGCTCGAGCGCCTTCTTCTGCTGCGGATCGGATTCCTGCGCGATGCGCTGCCGCAGCGACGCGACGCGCTCGGGGATCGGCTTGACGCTGTTCAGATACGTGTACTGCTCGAGCACGTTGCCGAGCATGCGCGTCCGCGTGTTGTCGTGCCCGATCACCTGCGCGTCCTTCATGAACACCTGATTGCCGTGCGAGTGATCGTAGTGGTAGTGGGAATCGACGACGTAGCGCACCGGTTTGTCGGTGACCGCCTTGAGATCCGCGACGAGCGCGCGCGCCGCGGCCGGCGTGATCTCGGAGTCGATCACCAGCGCCTCGTCGCCGCTGACGATGATCGGCGAGTTCGCACCGACGTTCATCGTGCCCGACGCGGTCGCGTAGTAGATGCCGTCGGCGACCTTGTCGAAGCGGTGCGCGCCGCTGACGGTGGGCCCGCCGCTCTGGGAGTTCGCCTCGACCAGCACCCACGCCGCGAACACGGTCACCAGCGCCGTCAACACGCGCACTCGCATACCGTCCTCCGTCAATTAAGAATTATGGGAACTAAGAATTAAGAATTCGTCGTCACGTCGTCACGACCGTGATCACGAATTCTTACTTCTCAATTCCTTAATTCGTAATTACACGCCGTGCCGCTCCCTGGTCTGGTTGCTGATCTGCAGATCCCACCCGTCCGGATCGAGCACGTGGAAGCTCTTGAAATCGGTGCCGACCATGTCGGGACGCGGGTTCAGGCCGCGGCGCTCGAGCTCGGCCTTGACCTTGTCGGTGTCCCACGGCGAGATGCCCCACGACACGTGGTTGATCACGCCGGTGAGCGGCGGCCGCGGCTGGCCGCCGCGCCCGCGCTGGCCGTCCGCTGCCGCCGCCGCATTCGAGCTGCCGGCCGTCGCCGTCGTCCCCTCGCCCGCCGCCTGGCGGTTGTTGCGAATGATGATCTCGCCGATGTCGCCGATCTTCAGCGTCGCCTGCCGCTGTCCCTCGTCGTTCCTGATCTCCCAGCCCATGAGATCGCGGTAGAACGCCGCGCTCTTCCGGTAGTCCGACACGGCGTACGAGATGTGATCGAGCCAGACGGTCTTCCACGGCGCCGGATCTTTCGGCGCGGGGATCGTCGACGTCTTCTGCGCGCCCTGCGCGAGCAGCGTGCCGCCCGGCGCGGCGGCCGCGGCGGCGAGCGCGAGGCTCTGAATCAGCTGACGGCGCGTCAGCCGGCCGTTCTCGAACTCCTGCAGCAACCCTGCGATGACGCTTTCCATGGCTCTCTCCTATTGACGGGTCGACCTGATGCCGCCGCCGAACGGATCGGTGCCGATCTTGTGCCGCGCGGCCACCGCCATCGTCTTCAAATCGACGACGGCGACGTCGCCCATTCCCGAGTTGAGCACGTAGAGGCGCGCGCCGTCGGGCGAGAAGAGCGGAAAGCCGGGGCCCTTGCCGATCTTCACCGTTGCGGCCACCGTCTTCGCCGCGGCGTCGATGATCGCGACGTCCTCGGAGTCGCTGTGCGTCGACGCGGCGAAGCGGCCGTCGGCGGACACCGCCACGCGGCCGGCGCCTTTGCCGCCGGTCTGAATCACCTTCACGACCTCGTCGGCCTTCGAATCGGCGACGGTGACCGATCCGTCGCCGTCCTCGTGGAACCACACCTCGCCGTTGGGCGCGAACGCGACGCCGACGGGGCCGCCGGCCACCGGAATGATTTTCACGATGCGATCGCTTTTCGTGTCGACCACGACGACGCGGTTGTCGTTGCGATGCGGGTAATAGAGCTTGTCTGTGCCGGGCTGAATCTGCAGGTAGTGCCCGCCCTGCAGCAGCAGATCGATCTTCTTCAGCACGCGCCGCGCCTTCACGTCGTAGACGACGATGCCGGGCACGTCGGCGTTCTCGACGCCGATATACAGCTTGCTGTTGTCGGTGGTGAGCGCCATGCCGTGGGGCGACGCCGAGGTGTCGGGCGGCCCGCCGGCGGCGCGGCCGGTGCGCGCGCGCGGCGTGCGTTTGAAGTACTCACTCTCGATCCGCCCCTTCTCGGCGAGCGTGGCGCCGTCGAGGATCTCGACGAACGACGCCGCGGGAACCGACGCGAAGACCGTCGCTCCGTCCGACGTGATCGCCGCTTCGTGCGGCTGATCGGGCGCGACGAACTGATGCAACACGCGTCCGGTCGCCGGATCGAGATCGTAGACGGTGTGATTCGAGTGGCTGAGGACGATGACGGAGTGCGTCTGGGCCGTCAGCGTCGCGACCGCACCGGCGATCGCGGCGCACACGACAACGCAGGGGACGGCCTTCAGGCCGTCCCGCGGGCGCCGTTTCAACAGGAGACGCACTTGTGGCTGTTCTTCGAGCCGAGCTTCTCCAGCAGCGCGACGGTGGCGGGGAACGGCGAGATCCGCTGCACCGGACCGTTCGCCATGTCGGCCGTCGTCTGGCCGCTGCGCGCGACGGCGGTGACGTCGGCGCCCTTCGAGACGAGATACTGAATCATCTCGTTGTCGCCGCGCGCCGCCGCATGGTGCAGCGGCGTGTAGCCGTCGTTGTCGCGCGCGTTGACGTCGGCGTGCAGCTCCTCGACGAGGTACTTCATCACCGCCATCCATGCGTCGGGCGCGTGGCGATGCGCGTTGCCGGCGAACCCCTCGCCGTACTCGAGGCCGGCCGCGGCGTGAATCGCGAGCGCGCCCGGGCCGCCGGGCGGCACCGGCGGCGCGCTGAAGCGCGCCTGGCCCGCGTCGGCCGTCGGCATGATCGCGCCGCCCGCGCCGGGCACCGGCGCGTTCTGCCCCGGCGCGCCGCCGCGCGCGCCGGCCGGCGGCGGACCGCCGCCGCGGCGCACCGGCGTCGGCGGCGCCACGGTCGGAATGTCCGGGTCCGCGCCGTAGGCGGCGAGCAGCTTCATCGCGGCGAGGTCGGTGCCGTACGCCGCGCGCCAGAACGCTGTCGATCCCGCCGTGTCGGCGAGGCCGCAGTTGCGGTTGCCGCAGCCGCTGTAGACGAGATACCACGGGTGCGTCTTGAGCCGCGCGTCGGGATCGGCGCCGGCGTCGAGCAGCGCCTTCATCACGTCGAGATACGTGGCCTTCTGCCGCTCCATCTCCTGCGGCTGCGGAAAGCGCGTGCGCGGCTGCCACTGCGTGTTGACGGCTGCCCAGAGCGGCGTCACGCCGTTGCTCGCCTCGGCGAGGTTCGGGTCGGCGCCTTTGCCGAGCAGGAACATCGCCATGTCGAACTCGCCGTTGATGATCGAGATGAGGAGCGGCGTCGCGCCCTCGCCGGCGCTTGCCTGATTGATCGTCGCGCCGCCGTCGAGGAGCGCCTGCGCCGCGTCGATGTAGCCCTGGCGCGCCGCGTGGAGCAGCGCCGTCATGCCGCCTTTGGTCGCGACCGGCGGGTTGATTTCCTCGGGGTTGAAGCTGTTCGCCGCGTTCGCGGCATCGGGATCGTCGCCGCCGCGGCCGCCCCGGCCCCCGCGGCCGGCGCCCGGCTCCGGCGGCGGCACTTTGCCCGTCGCGTAGAGCCTGCGCGCCGCCTCGATCGCCGCCTGCACCTGGCTCGCCGTCGGTTGCTGGCCCTTCGGGACCGACGCCTCGAGGATCTTGCGCTGCAGCGCCACGCCCGCGCGATCCATCTGCGACTCGTGCACGACGTCGATCATCTTCGACTCGATCGCGGCGTCGGCGCCCGCGGCGACGAGCGCGCGGATCGCGTCGGCGCGGTTCTGCGCCGCGGCGAAGATGAGCGGCGTCTGTCCCCACTCGGCTTCCTTCGCGTTCACGTCGGCGCCGCGCTCGAGGAGCAGCGTGATGACGGCGGCGCTGCCCGACGCCGCGGCGAGATGGAGCGCCGTCACGCCGCTCGGCCGCGTCACCGCGGCGACGTTCGCGCCGGCCTTCAGCAGCACCTGCACGGCGGGCGCGCTGGCGGCCTTGCTCGCGAGGTGAAGCGGCGTGTACTGGCCGACGCGCGTCACGGCGGCGAGGTTGGCGCCGGCGTAGAGCAGCATCTCGGCGAGCTCGGCGTCGCCGCGCTCGGCCGCCCAGTGGAGCGCCGTCATCCCGTCGCCCTGCGGCGCGCCGACGTCCGCGCCCTGTTTGAGGAGCGTCCGCACGGCGTCGCGATCGCCGCGCATCGCGGCGTCCGCCACCGGCGTCGTCGACGGCGCCGCCGCGAGCCAGGCCGTCGCGACGAGCGCGGCCGATAGCGTTGCACCGAACCAACGTTTCATGTCGATGCCCCTACGCGATCGTCGTCGCCGCGGGCGCGGTGAACGAGAACTCGCCCGTGCTGTCGCCGAACGACTTCATGTCGTCGACGCCGAGCTCGTGCAGCAGCGTGAGCATCACGTTCGCCATCGGCGTCCCATCGGCCGCCTTCAGATGCGCGTTGCCCTTGAGCGCGCCGTTGGCGTGGCCGAGCAGCACCATCGGGCAGCGGCGATGGTTGTGGATGTTCGGATCCGCCATCGGCGATCCCCAGATCACGAGCGTCCGGTCGAGCAGCGAGCCGCCCTCGACGTGCGTGCTCTTCATCTTCTCGAGGAAGTACGCCAGCTGGCTCATGCGGTACTTGCAGATCTTGTTGAACTCCATGATCCGCTCCTCCCGATTGCCGTGATGCGAGGCGGGATGGAACGGCTGGTTCGATCCGCTCTCCGGGAACACGCGGTTCTGCGCGTCGCGCCCGGTCTTGAACGAGATGATGCGCGTCATGTCGGTCTCGAGCGCGAGCACCTGCAGATCGAACAGCAGGCGCATGTGCTCGGAGAACGAATCGGGCACGCCGGCCGGCGCGTCGGGCAGCGCGCGCGCCTCGCCGCTCCGGTTCTGCGCCTCGACCGCCTGGATGCGCCGCTCGATCTCGCGCACGTTGTCGAGATACCGATCGAGGCGCTGCCGATCGGAGGCGCCGAGCTGACGACGCGTGCGCTCGACTTCGCCGGTGATCCAGTCGAGCACGCTCTTGCGCGTTTCGCGCCGCTCGGCCCGCTCCGCGGCGGTCGCGCCCGCGCCGAACAGCATGTCGAAGGCGACGCGCGGATCGCGAATCATCGGCAGCGGCTCGTTGGGCGACGCCCAGCTGATCGAGTCGGTGTAGGCGCACGAGTAGTTGTAGGTGCAGCCGCCGGCCTGATCGAGGTTCTCGATGCAGAACTGCATCGAGGGCATCGGCGTCGCCTGCCCGTACTTCTTCGCGTAGATCTGGTCGAGCGAGGTGCCGGCCCAGAGGTCGGAGCCCTGCGTCTGCTTCGGGTGCGACTGCGTGAGGAACACCGCGCTCGAGCGGAAGTGGTCGCCGCCGATCTCGGGCAGCGCCATCGCCTCCGCGTTGCGGCAGTCGGTGTTGCTGACGATCGTCATGTAGTCGCGGTACGCCTCGATCGTGCTCAGCGGGTTGTCGGGCACGATCTTGAAGTCGGCGCCGGTGGCCTCGGGCGCGAAGAGGAACTTGCCCGCGCCCCAGTTGTTGCAGCCGGCGAGGCCGTGCACCTCCTCGATGCACACGAGCCGCGTCCGATCGGGCGCCGCCGCTTTCACGCGGAACGCGCCGGCCGGCACCATCGACTCCAGGAACGGCAACGCGACTGTCGCGCCGGCGGCCTTCAGGAACGTCCGCCGCGGCAGGTGCTTTCCAGTGATGAACTGCACGATGCGTCTCCCCCGGCGACCCTGAGAGAGTCGCCCGACACGTAACTACTGCGTGCCCGCCGGATCGGCCTGCTTCATCAGGAACGCGTCGCTCTTGATCACGCCCAGGATGAACGCCGACATCTTGTACTCGTTCGCCGCCGCCGCCTTCGCGATCGCGCGTATCGCCGGCTGATCGAAATACTCGGCGCGTCGGCCGAGCGCGTACGCGAACAGGTTCTCGGTGAAGGTGCGCACGAGCGGCGTGGGCCGCTTCATCAGCGCGCGCGTCAGCTCCGCCGGGCTCGTCACCGGCGTGCCGTCGTAAAAGTCCCCGCGCGTGTCGAGCGGCTGTCCGTTCTCGCGCACGCGCCACTTGCCCGTCACGTCGAAATTGTCGAGCGCCAGCCCGATCGGATCCATGAAGCGGTGGCACGCGTTGCACGTCGGGTTCTTGCGGTGGATCTCCATCCGCTCGCGCGTGGTGAGCATCCGGCCGTCCTTCGCGTCGCCGGTGTCCTCGAGCGTCGGCGTCTCGGGCGGGGGCGGCGGCGGCGGCGTGCCCATCAGCACTTCCATCACCCACTTGCCGCGCAGCACCGGCGACGTCCGGTTCGCGAGCGAGGTCTGCACCAGGATGCTGCCCTGCCCCAGCAGCCCGCGCCGCGTGTCGTCCGGATACGACACGCGCCGGAAGTGCTCCCCGGCGATGCCGGGGATGCCGTAGTGGCGCGCGAGCCGCTCGTTGACGAACGTGTAGTCGGCCTGGAACAGATCGAGGACGCTGCGATCCTCGCGCACCAGGCTGTTGAAGAACATCGTCGTCTCGCGCCGCATCATGTCCGCGAGGTTGTCGTCGAAGTTTGGATAGAAGTTCGGATCGGGATGGACCTTGTCGACGTCCTGCAGCCGCAGCCACTGCGCCGCGAAGCGGTCGCCGAGCGCGTCGGCGCGCGGATCGGCGAGCATGCGCCGCGCCTGCTTGTCGAGCGCGCCGGGCGCGGAGAGCTTGTTCTGCGTCGCGAGCGCCTGCAGCTCCGCGTCGGGCGGCGTGCCCCAGAGGAAATACGACAGCCGCGACGCGAGATCGACGTCGGCGATCCGATACGCGCTGCCCGCGTGCGCGGAGTCGGGCTCTTTCTCGAGACGGAAGATGAAGTGCGGGCTCGCGAGAATCGCCTCGAGCACTTCGCGAATACCAGTCTCAAACCCGCCCGACCCGCCCGACCCGCCCGACCTGCCTGACCCGCCTGACCCGCCCGACCGTTCAGCGCCCTTCTCGTAGAACGGCATCAGCCGATCGATCTCGCCCGCGTCAAGCGGCCGCCGGTACGCCTCCGCGCCGATGCGCGCGACGATCTGGCGCGCGCAGGGACGCTCCTCCGACGCCACGGTCGGCCGGCAGCTGAAGATCTTCTGGCGCGTCGGCGTCTCGGCGATGCCCGTCGGCCGGTACGGCCCCTTGATGACGAAGTCCTTCACGTGCGGCAGCGTCGTGATGCCCGGCCCGCCCGAGCCGCCGCCGGCGAACGACCAGTCGTGCGGCCGGATGAGATCTTCGTACGGCCCTTCCTGCCGCCGCACGAACGTCGCCGCCACCTTGTGCTGCCCCGCCTTCACGAGAATCGGCTCGGTCCGCATCGGGACCGCCCCGCGGCCGTCGGCGCCGCCGGCCGGCCCCGTCTCGTACTCGATCAGCGCGGCGCGCTCGCCGTTGATCGAGATGTCGATGTCCTCGTAGCGCGAGCCCGATCCCGAGACGAGATCGACCTCGAAGACGTACTCCGCATCCGCCGGGAACACGTGATCGACGACGATGCCGCCGCGGGTGCCGTAGGGGGCGCCTTCGACGTGATCCCACGGGTGCTGCGATGTGTAGATCGGCGCGGTGTAGGTCGTGTCGATCAGTGGGGCGTTGCGATCGCCGATCGCCATGCGGCTGATCGCGCTGGCCGCGTTCAAGTACGCCTCGAGCAGCGTCGGCGAGAGCGCCTGCGCGTCGGCGATGTTGTCGAAGTTCGCGCTCTTGGTGTCGAGCGGCAGCCAGGTGCCGGCGTCCACGTCGAGCGCCAGCAGATCGTGAATCGATCGCGCGTACTCGGGACGATTCAGGCGCTGGAACGTGCGCGCGCCGGGATTGGGCTTCGCGGCGGCCGTGGCGTCGACGCGCCGCTCGATCGCGGCGACGAGCGCGGCGTACGCATCGGGATCCGGGCGCGGCGCCGCGGGCGGCGGCATGAGGCCCGCCTCCAGCTTGCGGATCACGCGCTCGGCCACTTCGGCGTTCCGCGCCGCCGCGGCGACGTCGAAGCTCGCGAGCGAGAGCCCGCCGGTCTTCCTCGCATCGCTGTGGCAGGTCGCGCAGTACCGCTTCACGATGGCGTTCTGATCCGCAGCCGGCGGGGTCTGCTCGTGCGACGCGGCCGCCGGCGGTTTTGCGGCGCTCGATTTCGCGGGCGTCTTCGTCGTCGCCGGCGCGCGCTGCGCCGTGCCGACGGCGCCAAACAGGGCGCTCCACACAACAAGACCGCACGCGACCGGCCTGGTCACACCAATCCCGCGATGGCTCACGCGCACATCCTACACGAACAGCGGCTGGTTTGAACCCGGTCGAGTTGTCGCTAATTGTCTGTGCCAGGGGGCTTTAGCCCAGGCGCACCCGCCGTGCTACAGTCCGCCGTCTTGCACATCGCCGTCCTCGGCGCCGGGGCGATCGGCAGCGTCTACGGCGCGAAGCTCTCGATCGCGCACGACGTCGTGCTCGTCGCGCGGCCGGCGCACGCCGACCAAATCAATGCGCACGGGCTGCGGATCACAGGGGCTGAGGAGGCGACCTACCGCGTCCGCGCCGTGGCCACGCTCGATGCTCTGCCGCCGGACGCGCTCGTCGTGCTCACGACCAAGGTGTCCGACAGCGCCTCCGCGCTCGAATCGATCGTCGACCTCGTCGGCGAGCGGACGACGATTCTCTGCGTGCAGAACGGCCTCTACAGCGAACAGGTGGCGAAAACGGCCGTGGCCGGCCGCTGCCTCGTGCTCCGCGCCATCACGCATTTCGGCGCGATCTTCCGGACGCCGGGCGTCGTCGAGCTCAAGGTGCGCGCGTCGACCCGGATCGAGCGCAGCGCGCGGAGCGCCGCGATCGCCGACGCGTTCACGCGCTGCGGGCTCAAGGGCGAGGTGACCGATCGCATCAAGGACGAGATGTGGCAGAAGGTCGTCGTCAACTGCGTGATCAACCCGATCAACGCGATCACGCGGACCGAGGTCGGCGCGATCGCCGACGAGCGGCTGCGGCCGCTGAAACAGCTGATCGTGGAGGAATGCCGGCGCGTGGCGGCGAAAGACGGCGTGGATCTCGCCGCCGATTTCGTTGACGAGATCGATCGGCAGTACGCGCCGTCGCGCAATCTCTCGTCGATGCAGCAGGACCTGCTGAAAGGGCGCCGCACCGAGATCGACTTCCTGAACGGCGCGGTCGTGCGGCTCGGCGCGACGTTCGGCATCGAGTGCCCCGTGAATCAGGCGCTGGCGATGATCATCACGGCGATGGAGCGAGCTTCTCGAGCATGATGCGAAACGCGCGGTGGCCGGCGCGCGGGTCGTAGACGATCACCGGCATCAGCTGGCCGCGAATGCGATCCGGGTTCGCGCGCGCGTACTCCATCAGCGTCCGCGCGAGCCGCTCGCGCTGATCGCCCCCCTCTGTGTCCTCAACCCGCCCGACCTGCCCGACCCGCCCCACCCGGCCGACCTGCCCCGTTAGCATGTCGTTGAACGCAACATCCCACGGCGCGCCGCGGAGCGCGGCGTCGACGATCGTGCCTTTCACCACGTTGTGCGAGAAGTTGAAGAAGAACGACAGCGGCGAGTAGGCGGCGTCGCGCGGGCGATGGCGCTCGAACTCGTCGACGAGATCGCCGCGATGCGCGAGGAAGCGATCGCGAAACGCCGCGCGATCCGGTTCGGCGCGCGACAGCGACGCCGGCGGCTCGCCGACGAACGCGCGCGCGTCGGCGGAGAGCCCGTTGACCATCGCTTCGACGATCGGAGCGCGCGCGTCGGCGTCGGCTCCCGATTCGCGCAGCCGCGCGTACTCCTCCATCACCGTCGCGAGCGCGAAGCAGAGCCACGGGTAGTCGGCGACGTTGTCGTCGCGCATCTGGAGCGTGTCGCGGGCGTAAGTCGCCTCGAACCCGAAGCGCAGGTGGCACCCCATGCTCGACGCGTGGCCCACGGCGACCTGCGTACGGTGCGCGCCGTTCAGCGCCTTCACACGGCGCAGGAGCCGATCGTATCCGCGCTCGACCGCTTCGAAGTGCGACGTCGCGATCAGGACGAGCGTTGCGGCATTCGTCACGAAGCGCTGTCCGCTGCCGCCGGCGCCCTGGAGCGTCTCGAGCAGACGATCGAGGCGCTCGACGCTCGCATCGGCATCGCCGTCGTCCCACGCACGGAGCGCGAGCAGCTGCAGGACGTGGAAATAGTAGTAGTCGAGGAGGAGCGCGAGCGCGCGCGCGTCGGTCTGGTCCCGGCCGCGCTGCAGCGCCACGTAATCGAGGACATTGACGGGAATCGTGTCGTCGGCGACGCGATCCGCCCTGCCGTCCCAGTCGTGCAGAACGTGAAAACCTTCCTGGCGGGTCCGGTGGTCGAAGCGATCGAGAAACGGATCGAACGCGTTCGCGCGCAGGTGCTCACGAAGCCGCGCCAGCGCGCGCGCGAACGGCTGCGACCGCGCGAGATCGTCGACGATGTGCTGGCGTGTCGATCCGGCGAGCGCGCGCTCGACGAGCGCACACGCCTCGGTGAAGGAAAAATCCGTCATGGCTGATGGCGGATGGCTGATGGCAATGGCTAAAGGCTAATGGCTACCGCATGCTATCAGCATCAGCCATCCAACCATCGCCATCAACCATCAACCATAGCCATCAGCCATTCAGCCATCAGCCATGACGGGCCCCTACCGCTTGCGCGGGGCGCTCTTTCCGCATGCGTCCGCGATCGAGCTCACGCTGGCCACCTTCACCTGCGCGAGATCGCTGTCGCTGATCTTCTCCCGATCGCGATCCTTCACCGTACCGTTCGCGTTGTGATCGTTCAGATCGGATCGCTTCTCGATCGTGCCGTTCACGCGAACCTGTTTGCCGACGAGCTTGTCGAGGTCGTCGCGATCGCCGTCGAGCCGATACGAATGCTCGGCCTGGCGCATCTGCTCCTGCCCGACGGCGTCGGGTTTCGGGTTCGCGCCGGTCGTGCCGACCGATCCGCGCGTCGTGTTTACCTCGGTAAGTACGTAATCGCTGCGCAACGCACCGCTGCCCTTCTGCAGACAGCCGGTCAAGGTGATCGATTCGGCGTTCGCCGTGTCCTTGTCGGCGGCCGAGGTCCCCGACGTCCCGGCGGCGCCCGCGGTGCCGCCCGTCTCCGCGCCCGCCGCGGCGGGCGTGCCGGCGCGATCGGCGCCCGCGGCCGCCGGCTGGCCGGTGCGGTTCGCATCGTTCGTGCGCGCCGCGCCGTTGTCGCTGCTGCAGCCGGCCGCGGCGAGCGCGACGGCAGCGCAGCATCCGATCAGGAACTGTGACAGAGCTCTGCGATTCATCCCATTCTCCTCTCGCATTGTGGCTTCACCGATCGCGCGTGCACGCCACGTGCCCGCTCGGAACGGGTGAGTTCGAGAACGGGAGAGTTCAGCGTTATTGCCGGTCGTCGTTGTCCCTCGTGCCCTTGCCTTCACCGCGCTGGCGCGTCGCCGCATCGGCGTTGACGAGCCCGGCGCCGGTAAAGCTGTTGATCCGTTGCGCGCGCTCGACGCCGAACGTGCCGGTGCGGGTCGTGCCGTCCGACAGCGTCACGGTGACGACGCCGTTCTGCACGCGGTCGGCGTCCACCTCGAACTGCACGGGCAGCGGCGTGGGAAACGCGAAGTTGGCGAATGTGAAGAAGTCGCCGGCGCCGAACGTGCCCGGCGTGAACGTCAGCGTGAGCGTCGTGAGATCCGGGCTGCGCGACACGGTGATGTCGGTGCGCGCGATGCCGCTCGCGGTGCCCAGCTTGAATCCCGTCGTCGGCGATGCCGGATTCGAGAAGTGCATGTCGGGCGTCGTCAGGTTGATCGAGACGCTCTGCACCGTCTGCGTCGCGAACGGCTCGACGGCGAGCTGCCAGTAGTTGGTCTCGCGCGGGAAGTCGCCGTTGGCCACAGCCACGACAGGGCCCGCGAACGCGCCCGCGACCGTGCGGTTCGCCGACAGCGGCATCGCCGTGGCCGTCCGCTGCAGGCGCGCGTAGACGTCCTCCGGCGCGATCGATCCCGGCCCGCCGGCCGCTTCGATGATGAGCGAGGCGACGGCGGCCGCGTTGGGCGCCGCGGCGCTCGTCCCGAAGAAGTTCGGGAAGCCGGACCCGTCGATGTCGAATCCCGGGATGAAGAACGTCGTGTCCACGCCGTCGGCGGCGGTGATCTGCGGCACGCGCCGCACCTCGGGCTCGTCGAGGCGGCGGCCTTTGCGATCGAAGAAGATCGTCACCGGTCCGGGCGAGCTGAAGTCCTCGGGGAAGCGCGTGATGCCGTAGTACATCGCGCCGACCGACTGGCCGCGGCGCGCGGCCGTGTGCCCCCACACCGACGGCGCGTTCTCGCGCTCGCTCTCACCGGTGCCGTTCACCGTCACATACTTGATCCGACGCGCCGGACCGTCGTTCATTTTGGCGATCACCACCTGATAGGTGCCCGGGTTGACGGCGAAGAGCTCGACCGCCTGATCGGTCTGCGTGTTGTCGTCGGTCGTGAAGAACGCGTTCGAATTCGGATCGTTCGGGTCGATGAAATGGCCCGCCGCGTCGAAGACGATGATGTTGTAGTCGGTGCGCACTCGGCCCACGTCGAACGGTTCGTCCCACTGGAAGTCCACGACATCGCCGAAGTAGGAGGTGAACCGCTGCGAGATCGCGGCGCTGGCGTCGGCGTTGCGGAAATTGTGGAGGCTCTTCACGTCGAGGCCGTGCGCCGCCAGCGCGTCGAGATCGAGGTTCGACTTGCCGGCGGCGACCAGCGCCTTCGCCGCCGCGAGCGGCACCGCGTCGTAGGTCGACTCGTAGGCCTCGAGGCCGTTGTTGCCGGCGGACGAGAAATACGCCGCGCCCTCCTTGACGACCTGGTCGACCGTGCGCGCCAGGAGACCGTCGGAGTACATCGGCTCGTCGAAGTAGATCACGTCGTCGGTGATCACGTCGGCGTGGAACAGCCGGCGCAGCTTCAGGATGTTGTTCGAGAAGTCCACCTCGCCGTTGAACGCCGTCGCGAACGCGAGCTTCGCGCCGGGCGCGACATCGTGCACCAGCTGCAGCATCGCACGACCCTCGTCGCTGCCGTCGCCCGGCTTGAGATCCTCGATCACCGTCACGCCGGCGGGCAAATCGCCGCTCGCGACGTCGTCGGCGGCGTTCGGATGATCCGCGACGGACGCGAAGCTGTCGGAGAGCGCGCCGAGGCGCGTGCCGGCGCCCGTGATGCCGCGGGCGTGAACGAGGTCGGCCTTCTGCACGGCGACCGCCTGGCTCTGGACTTTTCCCGCGAACGCGAACGGGCGCTGCACGGCGAGCACGCGCAGCACGCCGTCGACCGACGCCGCGGCGCGCGCGGCGCCGAGCGACAGGAAGCCTTCGGCGAGCGCCGGATCGAGCTCGCTCGTCGCGGTGAGGCGGAAGCCCGCGTCGGCCAGACGCTTCAGCGTCGCGGCCTTGTCGGCTGTCTCGACGAGGCGCACGTGGACGAGCACGTCGCCGTCAGGCGCCGTGACGTGAAGCCGCAGCGCGGACGACAGGTTGGGATTCTGCGTCTCGAAGAGCGAGACGAGTTGAGCAAGACCGCGGCCGAGCGTTGCGGCGTCGGCCCCGGACGCGAACGGCAGCAACAACACCAGCAGCGCACACGAACGAACAGCCTGGCGCGATTTGAGCACGGAGACCTCCTGGAGCCCGCGACGATAAGGCGAAGTTCGTGACCTCGTCAATCGAGATCGACTGTTCGAACGAGGAGCGGCGCGGTTTGCGTGAAGCGATCCGGGACTTCAGGGCGCCGATTTCGGCCGGAGGTCACCCTGATGACACGTGAAGCAGGTGATGCGGCCGATCCGCGACGCGCCTTCGTCCGGCTTGTAGTCGGGAAAGAACTGGCGGTTGATCGCCTTCGTCATCTCGAGCATCCGCAGCGCGACGGCTTTGCGCGGGTTCGCGTCGCTGGCGAAGTTGCCGCGCGCATGACAGGTGCCGCACGAGGCGCCGAGCGCCTGCGTCATCTGCTGCATCTCCGCCTCGAACTCCGGCACGGTGAGGCCCGTCAGCACCTTCACCGTCGGCGTGTCCACGATGACCGGCGGCGAGGGCGGCTGGAGGAAGACGGCGAGCGCAATCGCCACGATCGGCTTCATCCGCTCAGTATAGGATCGCCGTCATGGCCAGCTATCGGTTTCGCCTCAACGGACGCGGCGTCTCGGCCGACTCCTGGGATCCGGCGCAGCCGCTGCTCTACGTGCTGCGCAATCAGTTCGACCTGCGCGGCGTGAAGTTCGGCTGCGGCCTCGGGCAATGCGGCGCGTGCACGGTGCTGATGGACGGCCGCGCCGTGCGATCGTGCCAGACGCGCGTCGATCGCGCAGCCGGCCGATCGATCACGACGATCGAAGGCCTCGCCGACGGCGCCGGCCTGCATCGCGTGCAGACAGCGTTCGTCGCCGAGCAGGCCGCGCAGTGCGGCTACTGCACGAGCGGGATGATCATGACGGCGGCGGCGCTGCTCTCGCAGGCCTCGACGCCGACCGACGACCAGATCAAACAGACGCTCGCCGGCAACCTGTGCCGATGCGGCACGCATACGCGCATCGTGCGCGCCGTCGCGCGCGCGTCGCGCGCCTGAGGGGAGGCTTCAGATGATGCTGCAGCGTCGCGACCTCCTGAAAGCCGGCGGCGCCGTGATCGTCGGCTTCGCGTTCGACGCGCTGGCGCCGCGATGGGCGCGCTCGTCGCCGCAGCGCGCCGGCGCCGCGCCGCGCGGAGACGACGGCAAGCCGATCGATCCGGCGGACGTCGACAGCTTCCTCGCCTTCCACGCGGACGGCACCGTCACGGTCTACACAGGCAAAGTGGACGTCGGCACGGGACTGCGGATCGCGGTCGCGCAGATGGCGGCCGAAGAGCTCGGCATCCCGGCGTCGCGGATCACCATCGTGGACGGCGACACCGGACGCTGTCCGGATCAGGGCGGCACCGGCGGCAGCACCGGGCTGACGCGCGGCGGCGCCGAGGTGCGCCAGGCGGCGGCCACCGCGCGGCAGGCGCTCGTCGCGCTGGCGGCCGCGAAGTTGAACCGCGCGCCGGGCGACTTGACGATCGCCGGCAGCGAGATCCGCGCGGCGTCCGGCGAGGGCGTCACGATCGCGTCGCTCGTCGGCGATCGGCGGCTGCAGGTGAAGGTCGATCCGAAGGCGCCGCTGCGATCGCCCGCGAGCTACACGACCGTCGGCCAGGCGCTGCCGCGTCCCGACGTGCCGGCGAAATGCAGCGGGCGCCACGTATACGTGCACGACGTCACGCTGCCCGGCATGCTGCACGCGCGCGTGATTCGGCCGCCCGCCATCGGCGCAACGCTCGTCTCGGTGGACGAGTCGTCGGTCGGCGCGATCCCGGACGTGAAGGTCGTGCGCGCCGGCAGCTTCCTCGCCGTCGCCGCGCCGGACGAGTGGGCGGCGGTGCGCGCCGCCGCCGCGCTCAAAGCGATCTGGACCGACGCGCACACGCTGCCGGGGAGCGACGGACTCGACACGTGGACGCGCGCGGCGGAGGTCGAGCGCGATCAAGCCGTCGTCGCGCGCGGCGACGCGGCCGCGGCGATCGCCGGCGCACAGAAGACCGTCTCGGCAACCTACTTCTGGCCGTATCAGAGCCACGCGTCGCTCGGGCCGTGCTGCGCCGTCGCCGACATCAAGGACCATGGCGGCACCGTCTGGTCGTCGTCGCAGGGCCCGCACGGCCTGCGCTCGAACCTCGCGAAGGTGTTCGGCCTCGATCCAAAGCAGCTGCGCGTCGTCTTTCTCGACGGCGCCGGATCGTACGGCACCAACGGCGGCGATCACGTCGCCGCCGACGCCGTGTTGATCTCGAAGACGATCGGGAAGCCGGTGCGCGTGCAGTGGTCGCGGCAGGACGAGACCGGCTGGGACCCGAAGGGACCGCAGCAGCTGATCGACGTGCGCGCCGGCATCGACGCGCGCGGCGCGATCGTCGGCTGGACGACCGACATGTGGCTGCCGGCGCAGGCGCCCGGCGCGCGCGCGCTGCTCGCGGCGGACGCGGCCGGCCTCGCGCAGGAGCACGGGCAGGGCGCCGGCGCGATCACGCAGAACGGCGATCCGCCGTACGCCGTCGCGAGCGCGCGCGTGCTCGTGCACTGGACGAAGGAGGCGCCGCTGCAGCTCTCGAACCTGCGCGCGCCGGGAAAGATCGCGAACGTCTTCGCGGTCGAGAGCTTCACCGACGAGCTCGCGGCTGCGGCGAATACCGACGCGATCGCGTTCCGGATCGCGCGGCTGACGGACGAGCGCGCGATCGACGCGATCACGCGGTGCGCCGAACGGTTCGGGTGGGACGCCAGGCCGTCGCCGCGGCGCGCCGCGGGATCCGGCGGCGTGCTGCGCGGACGCGGCATCGCCTACATGCGCTACAAGCAGGCCGAGAACTACGTGGCGACGGCCATGGAAGTCGCCGTCGATCCGCAAAGCGGCCGCATCGCCGTCGTGCGGGTCGTCTGCGCGCACGACTGCGGGTTGATCGTGAACCCCGATGCGCTGCGGAACCAGGTGGAAGGGTGCATCGTGCAGACGCTGAGCCGCGCGCTGCACGAGGAGGTCACCTTCGATCGCGCGCGCGTGACGAGCGTCGACTGGAGCAGCTATCCGATCCTGCGCTTCCCCGAGGCGCCCGCCGTGGACGTGATCCTGATCGATCGCCGCGATCAGCCGCTGCTCGGCGCCGGCGAGGCGGCGACGGCGCCCGTGGCCGCCGCGCTGGCGAACGCGGTGTTCGACGCCACCGGCGTGCGGCTGCGGACCGTGCCGTTCACCGCCGAGCGTGTGAAGGCCGCGATGTCGCGAGGGACGGCGTGACGCGCAATTGAGAATTTGGAATTTGGAATTTGGAATGCGTGATCACGGTCATGACAGCGTGACAACGAATTCCAAATTCCTCATTCCAAATTCCTGATTTCAGGGCTTCACTGTCACCCCGCCGGTCGATGCCGTCGTCTCGGGCAGAATCGTGCCGTCGTTGGTGGCGCCGCCGGGCGGCGTCGTGAAATAGGTATCGGGGCTGAGCACGATCTGATCGACGATCGCACCGTCTTCGCGCTGCTGAATCCGCATCGTGTGCGTGCCTGTGGCGCCGAAGTAGATCGGATCGCCGAGCACGCCCCACCCGTTGTCGGTCCAGCCCCACCCGTTCGGCGCGGCGCCCGTCGATCCGTCCTGCAGTATGAACTCCGCCGAGCTCGTCGTGCCGAACTGCATCGTCGGCGTCGTCGACGCGCTGCCGTCGACCGCGTCGCTGAACTGCACGTGCACCGAGTCGTTCGACGTCAGGTTGCCTTCCGCGCGCAGGCGGATCCAGATGTGATAGCCGACCCCGCCCACCGCGGCGAACGGCAGCTCGACGAAGCTGGCCGGCGCGGCGAGCGCCGGCGCGACCTTGGCCTGCGAGAGGTTCGGATTCTGGAGCGCCTGGCCGCCGGCCGCCGTCGGATCGGCGAGCGTCTGCCAGCGGCTTCCGGTGGTCGTCCCCTTCGACGCATACAGGACGATCGTCGTCGCGCCCGGCGGCAGCGGCGCAGCCTGTGAAACGGTGAGCGTCTTTCCGGCAATCGTCAGCGTTCCGGTCCGCGCCGCGGCGGTGTTCTGCGCGACGGTGAACGACACGCTCCCGCTGCCGGAACCGCCGGCGCCGGCCGGCACGTCAATCCACGTGGCGTTGGAAGTTGCGGTCCACGAGCAGCCCGACGTCGTCGTCACGATGACCGAGTCGCTGCCGCCGGCCGCGGCGGCGCTGCTCGTCGTCTTCGAGAGCGTGTAGCTGCACCCGCTCGATCCCGCCGCGCCCTCCGGAAGAATCGTCGAGTCGTTGGTGCGCGGACCTGGCGCCGCGGTGAAGTACGTGTCCGGGCTGAACACGATCTGATCGACCGACAGTCCGTCCTCGCGCTGCTGGATGCGCAGCGTGTGGGTGCCGGTCGTCTGGAAGTAGATCGGCTCTCCCGGCACGCCCCACCCGTTGTCGGCCCAGCCCCAGCCAAGGTCGCCGCCGCCACTCGGGCCGTCCTGCAGGATGAACTCCGCGGAGCTCGTCGTGCCGAAGCCGAGCGTGGGCGTCGTGGATCCGGCGCCGGTGACGGCGTCGCTGAACTGGATGTGCAGCGAATCGTTCGACGACGAGTCGCTGTCGGCCTTCAGCCGGACCCATACGTGATAAGCGGTGCCGGTCATCGCGTCGAACGTCGTCTCGACGTAGCTCGCCGGCGAGGCAAGCGCGGGCGCGACTTTGCTCTGCGCGAGATCGGGGTTGTGGAGCGCCATGTCGGCGGCGGCCGACGGATCGGCCTTCGTCTCCCACCGCGTGCCCGTGATGACGCCCTTGGCCGGATAGACCACGATCGTCTTCGCCCCCGGCGGAGGCGGAGGGGGCGGCGGCGGCGGCGGCGGATAGGTGCACGGCAGCGGACCGCCGTAGTTGTCTGCCTTCGGATCGAGGCACTTGTCGCCGAGCGTCGGATCGGGCAGCGTGGGCGTGCGCCACGCTTCGGTCTCGATCGCGCCGACCGGGTTCGAGTTGTGCCACTTGCGGTTGAACACCTTGTAGAGATCATCGAACAGCACGTCGTTCAGCGGATCGCCCGGCAGCTTGTCGGTGAAGATGTTCGCCTCGAGCTGGTTGTCGTCCGAGGCGTCCGACCAGTTCGACGTGCCGAAGACGACGACGTGCTGCGCGTGGAACCACACGGTCTTCTGGTGATTGAGGCCGAGATGCTTGCGCATCCGGATTTCGATCGTGCCCGGATACTGCTTCGCCGCCGCCACGAGGCGATCCATCTGCACCTTGTTGCCGGGCCGCGCCGTGTTGGCGTACTCGTTCGGCTCGAGGTACATCCGGATCCGCACGCCGCGCGACGCGGCGCGAATCACCGCGTCGACCGGACGAGCCATCGTGATGCGGTACATGTCGACGTCGATCCAGCCGCCCGCCGGCTCATGATCCATCAGCGGCACGAGCCGGTCCTCGTAGCTGTCCTTCGGCGGGAAGTTGAGCCGCGGATCGATCGGGTTCGTCGGGTAGTTGCGCACCAGCGTCGGCGGCACGTTCGCGTAGTTCGCGTACTCCTTCGTGTTGGTCCAGATGTTGTCGAACATCGTCATGAAGGAGGGCACGAGCTTCTCGGAGAAATAGATGACCTCGTCCTCGTAGTCCTTGTACGGATCCTGCGGCACGAACGCGGTCGGGCTGAAGTTGGCGCCCGACCATTCGACGGTGCCCTGCCCGGCGAAAATCATCAGCTTCCAGTGGCAGATGTCGCCGGCGATCCGCTTCCGCATCGGGATGCCCGCCGCCTGCAGCTTGTCGAGCTCGCCTTTGTTGGTCGGGTACGTCGCATTGGCGCGCGGGTCCATGACGATCCGGATGGGCACTCCTCGATTCTTCGCGTTGACGAGCGCGGTGACGAAGCGATCGTCTTTGAAGAACCAGACACCGACGTCGATACCCTGGTGTTCGTTGTTGATCAGATCGATCAGCGGCGTCCGGCAGTTCTCCGCGGACGCATCGCACAGCCGTTCCGTCGCATCGGCGCGCCCCGCGGCGAAAAGGCCGAGTGCCATCAGCGCGGCCGTACACACCCTGGCCATGGTTCGAATTCCTCTGTTCGTTTTCGTCGTGGTTCTGCGGTCGAGCGACCGCGTGTGGGTAGGCTCCATCGCCGCCATCGATGAGTACGCAATGCGCACGCCAGCGACGGACGAGACCGAGCCCCGATTAACGCTGAGCCGTGATTAGATCAGTGCGTGAGGCCGTACATCAGATAATTCACACCGAGCTTGTACGCTTCGTTCGTGTCGTCGATCGGCCGCAGCCCCGTGCCCGACCATTCCCAGTACTGCGAGATGTCGGTGTTGTAGTTCACGATCATCATCAGGCGCTTGGACGGATCGTTGTCCTCGTAGACGCCGCGGAAGATCGGCTTGCCGGCGTTGTACGCCTGGGGAACGATCTCGAGGTCGTTGATCTCGAAGAACGCGTGGAAGATCGGATGCGAGGCCTTCATCTCGTAGAAGCGCACGTCGGGCAGCACGCGCTTCATGTTCGCCTCGAACGGATCCCAGCCGGGGCTGCCGAAGTCGCCCAACTGCTTGAAGTCGTCGACGATGACGAAGCCGCCCTTCTCCATGTACGCGCGGAGCCCGGCCGCTTCGCGGTCGTTGAGCTCCCACCAGCTGACCTCGATGATGTAGGCGATTGGATATTTGAAGAGTTCCGGATCGTCCAGCGTGACGGTATTGATGGACTCCTGCGCGCCGAGGAAGCTGACCTCGTTCATGATCCGCATGAGGTTCTGCTCGGCCATCGGATAGCCGTGCGCCCAGGCCGGCAGCCCGCGATACCAGTAGCCGCCTGGCCCGGTCTCGTAGCGGACGCGCACGAAGGTGAAGCGCCCGTCGTAGTACACGTTCGAGCCGGGGACGAAGTTGCGCATGCGCGGCCCGCCGAACCCGAAGCCGCCGCGGAAGCGCTCCTGCGCGAACACGGCGGCCGCCGCGGCGGCGAGCACGGCCGCCACCACCACGAGCGCCGCCGCGCGCCGCGTCAGTAGCCGAGCCGTAATGTGCCGTCCTTGGCGCCGCTGACGGCGCCCGAGGTGAGCCACTCGAGCGACGCGCGGAAGAGCAACAGCCGGTTCTTCTCCCACATCGCATTGTGCGACGAGCACGCGAGATCCACGAACACTTTCTGCGGCGCGGCGAGATCGGCGTAGAAGTCGCGCACGCGATCGGGCGGCACCTGCTTGTCGTGCTGTCCCGCGATCGCCATCGTCGGCATCTGCATCTTCGCCGCGGCCGCCGCGTTGAAGCCCCACGTCGCCGTCTGCGGCGCGCGGCGGACGCCGGCGCTCCACGTCGCGCCGATCGGATCGGAGGCGAGCATCTCGCGCCACACGACGTCGGCGACCGCCGGCTCGTACTGCGCCGGGCAGCCGACCTGCCGATCCCAGTTCGCGAAGAACTCCTCGCGCGACTGCGTGTTCATTGGGACGCCGTCGGGCGGGAGTTTGGCGGGCGGCGCCGCGGCGCCGCTGCGGTTGTACGCCGGCGCGAGCAGCACGAGCTTCTGCACCTTCTCCGGATGCTGCGACGCGTAACCGCCGGCGCGCGGCCCGCCGAGCGACCAGCCGAGCAGGCTCACGCGCTCCACGCGGCGCAGCGCGCGGATGTATTCGATCACGGCGTCGATGTCGTTCCAGTCAGACGCGATCGTCGTCAGCGCATGGCCGTAGCTCGGCGCGCAGGGCGCACCAACGAACGGCGCCTGACGATCCTTGGCGAGATTGCAGGGATCGTTCATCGCCGCCGGACGGAACGAACGACCGTAGCCCGTCGTGTCCATCGCGAAGACGTCGAAGCCGGCGCGCGCGAGAAACGCCATCCAGCTGTAGTCGGCCTCCGGCACGTCGAAGGCGACTTCAGCGGGAGTGCCAGCGCCGTGGACGAAGAGCGCCACGCGATCGCCGCCCGCGCCGCCGCGCAGCGCCGCCCCCGCGAGGACGCGCTCGCGGACGTAGATCGGCACCTCCTGCCCCGCGATCGCCGGCACGGCGGACTTCACGCGCACGTAGTGATCGATGGTGAGCGTGCGGCCGCTGTCGTCGGCCGACGCCGCGATGCCGCACGCGAAGATCGCCGCCGCATAAGCCAGTCGTCGCATAGGCGCGTATCTTATAATGCGCTCGCCCCGGCGCCCCGCGAAAGCCGCCGGCGCGGGCGTTTGCAGTCAGAAGGAGATCAAATGCGCATTGCACGCTTGGCCTTTGCCGCGGCGCTGCTGGTCGCGCCGCTCGCCGCGCAGGACGTCCAGCCGACCAACGACGCGCCCAACCCCGACACGACGATCAAGGACTTCTTCAAGCTGCCCGACGGCCGCACGTGGGGATCGACGAGCGCCGTGGACATCGACAAGGACGGCAAATCGATCTGGGTCGCCGAGCGTTGCGGCCAGAACAGCTGTCTCGATCGCGCGACGGGCAAGATGTCCGATCTCCCTTCCGTGCTGAAGTTCGACGCGAGCGGCAAACTCGTGAAGAGCTTCGGCGCCGGCATGCTGATCTTCCCGCACGGCATCCACGTCGATCGCGACGGCAACGTCTGGGTGACCGACGGGCAGGACAACGGGCCGCAGGCGCAGCGCGGCGGCGGCGCCGGCCGCGGGAGCGGCCGCAGCGACGAGCCGGGGACGACGGCCGACGGACGCGCGGCGCCGCCCGCGGGCCCGATCGGTCCGCGCCCGGGCGCGACGATCGGCAACCAGGTGTTCAAGTTCAGCCCCGACGGCAAGGTGCTGCTCACGCTCGGCAAGCCGGGCGGCGCGGCGGCGCCCGATTATTTCTATCAGCCCAACGACGTCGTCACCGCGCCGAACGGCGACATCTTCGTCTCGGAAGGCCACGGCGCCGGCAACAACCGGATCCTGAAGTTCGATAAGACGGGAAAATTCATCAAGGAGTGGGGCAAGCTCGGATCCGGCCCGGGTGAATTCGATCAGCCGCACGCGCTCGCGTTCGACTCGCAGGGCCGTCTCTTCGTCGGCGATCGCAACAACAACCGCGTCCAGGTCTTCGATCAGGACGGCAAGTACATCGCCGAGTACAAGCAGTTCAGCCGCCCGAGCGGCATCTTCATCAAGGGCGACACGCTCTACGTCGCCGACTCCGAGTCCGAGTCGGTGTCGCAGAACCACAACGGCTGGCACCGCGGCATCCGCTGGGGCAGCATCAAGAGCGGCAAGATCGAGGGCTTCATCCCCGATCCGGAGACGCGCACGCGCGCAGCCGACAACTTCACCGGCACGAGCGCCGCGGAAGGCGTTGCCGTGGACAACGCCGGCAACATCTACGGCGCGGAGGTGGGCCCGAAAGCCGTCAAGAAATATGTGAGGAAGTAATTAAGAATTACACGAAATTAAGAATTAAGAATTCGTGATCACGGTCGTGACGACGAATTCCAAATTCCAAATTCCAAATTCTTAATTGCTGCGTAGGAGGCAAACGATGAGGATCGGACGAGCGCTAGCGGCGGCTCTGATCGCGATCTCGGCATGCCGGGTCTTCGCGCAGACGCCGACCAACGATCTGCCGAACCCGTACCAGCCGGGGCAGAACATCTTCAAGCTCCCCGACGGCCGCACGTGGGGATCGACGAGCGCCGTCGACATCGACAAGGACGGCCGATCGATCTGGATCGCCGAGCGCTGCGGCGTCAACAGCTGCGCCGATCCGGCGACGGGCAAGATGTCGCCGCTCGATCCGGTGCTGAAGTTCGATTCGACCGGGAAGCTGGTGAAGAGCTTCGGCGCCGGCATGATCGCGTTCGCGCACGGCATCCACGTCGATCGCGACGGCAACGTCTGGGTGACCGACGCGAACGACAACCGCGTGCGTCCGGCGCGCGGCGCCGCGGCCGGCTCCGCGCCTCCGCCCGCGCAGCCGGCGAAGCCCGTCGGCCATCAGGTGATCAAGTTCAGCCCCGACGGCAAGGTGCTGCTCACGCTCGGCAAGGCGGGCGTCGCCGGCAATCCGCCCGAGGCGCTCACCGAGCCGAACGACGTCGTCACGGCGCCGAACGGCGACATCTTCGTCGCCGAAGGGCACGCGGGCCAGAACAACAACGCGCCGCCCGACACCGTCGCGCGCATCTCGAAGTTCACCAAGGACGGCAAATTCATCAAGAGCTGGGGCAAGCTCGGCTCGGCGCCGGGCGAGTTCCGCACGCCGCATAGCCTCGCGATCGACGCGCGGGGCCGCCTCTTCGTCGCCGATCGCGGCAACGTGCGGCTGCAGCTCTTCGATCTGGACGGCAAGTTCCTCACCGAGACGAAGGACTTCAGCCGCATCAGCGGATTGTTCATCGACAAAAACGATCTGCTCTACGCCGCGGACTCCGAGTCGAGCCCGACGTCGCATCCCGGCGGATGGAAGCGCGGCATCCGCGTCGGCAGCGCGAGGGATCTGAAGGTGATGTATCTCATTCCGGATCCCGAGAATCCCGATCCGGCGAAGACGACGGCCGGCACGAGCGCCGCTGAAGGCGTCGCGGTCGACGCGCAGGGAAACGTCTACGGCGCGGAGGTCGGACCAAAGGCGGCGAAGAAGTACGGGAAGAAGTCCGCGACGTAAGCGCGCCGCGCTGTCAATGCCACGAAGCGGGACCGAGCGGAACACCCGGTCCGACGGTCCCGCGCCTCACGAATTCGTACATAAACCCGACGTCGCGATGATTTGTGCATCGATTCCGCGACTTCCGGTCCACCTATCGGACAGCTTGAACGGCCACGCAACCTCAACGTAAATCTTTTGACAAATCGCGGCTGTCTGCGCGCCACCGCGACGTTTATACTTTACGGACCCGCCTGCCCTATGAGCCTGGTTCACGTCGTCGGTCGTAGTGTGGTCGTACGCCACTTCGCCCGGGCCGTCGTCGAGTTGATCGCGGTGTCGGTCATCGCGTTCGCCGTCACGGAGCTCGCGCCGGGCGACGCGTTCGGCCAGGCGCGCCTCGAGCGGCAGCTCTCGCCGGCGGCCGTCGCCGCGCTGCGGAGCCGCGCCGGCCTCGATCGGCCGTTCCTCGCCCGCTACGCGAGCTGGGTGGACTCGGTGGCGCACGGCGATCTGGGCCGCTCGGTCGCCTACGGCGCGCCGATCGCGCCGCTCATCGCGCGGCGCGCGCTGAACTCGCTGCTGCTCGTCTCGGCGTCGCTCGCCGTCACGTGGATCCTCGTGCTGCCGCTCGGCGTCTGGATGGCGGCGCGCGACAATTCGGCGGACGGCCGGCTGCTCGCCGCCGGCGCGACCGCGCTCGTCGCGGTCCCCGATCTGCTGATCGCGATTGCGCTGCTGCTGGCGGCGGCCGCATCGGGCGTGCTGCCGACCGGCGGCGTGCGCGGCGCCGCGGACCTCGGCGGCCTCGCCGCGATCGGGGACCTCGTGCGCCATCTCGTGCTGCCGGTCGCGGCGCTGACGCTCATCGCCGCGCCTCCGCTCGCGCGCCACGTGCGCGCGAGCATGCTCGACGCGCTGCGCGCGCCGTACCTGATTGCGGCGGCGGCGCGCGGCATCCCGTACCGCCGGCTGCTGTGGCGCTCGGCGCTGCGTGCGGCGGCCAACCCGCTCGTCTCACTGTTCGGATTGTCATTCGCGGCGCTCTTCAGCGCGTCGATGATCGTCGAGGTCGTCATGAGCTGGCCCGGCCTCGGCCCGATGCTGCTCGACGCGGTCCGCTCGCGCGACGAGCCGCTCGTGCTCGCCGGCGTGATGCTCTCGACCGTGCTGCTGCTGGTCGGCAACGGCTGCGCCGACGTGCTGCTGCGCGCGGTGGATCCGAGGATCGCCGCGTGACGCCGACGATCCGCACCGCGATCGCCGTCGGGACCGTGTACGCGATCGTGCTCGGCGCCGCGTTTCTGTCGCCGTACGACCCGACGGCGCAGCACCGGGATCGTCCCCTGGCGCCGCCGACGCGCGTTCACCTCGTCGATCGCGCCGGCCACGTGCACCTGCGGCCGTTCGTCCACGCCGACGACGAGAGCGGAACGGCGTATCCGATTCGCTTCTTCGCGCGCGCGGTGGACGAGGACGGATCGACCGGATCGCGGCGGCTGCTCGCGGTCGATCCGCCGGCGACCATCTTCCTGGCCGGCACCGACGAGCTCGGCCGCGATGAGTTCTCGCGGCTGCTCTACGGCGGCCGGATCTCGCTCGGCGCGGGCCTCCTCGCCGGCGCGCTCGCGCTGACGATCGGCCTGGCGCTCGGCTGCGTCGCCGGCTTCTTCGGCGGCTGGATCGACGGCGCGGTGATGGCGGCGTCCGACCTGTTCATGGCGCTGCCGTGGCTGTATCTGCTGCTGGCGATCCGCGCCGCGCTGCCGCTCGACGTCAGCGCCGGCCGCGCGCTCGCGGCGGTGGTCGTCGTGATCGGCATCGCCGGCTGGGCGCGGCCGGCGCGCCTCATCCGAAGCGTCGTGCTGAGCGCGCGGACGCGCGACTACGTCACCGCCGCCGCCGCGTCGGGCGCCTCGCGCGCGCGGTTGATGCTCGCGCACGTGCTGCCCGAGGCCTTCAGCGTCGCGCTCACGCAGGCGAGCATTCTCGTGCCGCAGTACACGCTCGCCGAAATCACGCTGTCGTTCTTCGGCCTCGGCGTGGGCGAGCCGACGCCGAGCTGGGGAACGATGATCAACGCGATGCTCCGGCAGGAGCTGAGCGCGGCGCACTGGTGGCTCGCGGCGCCCGCCGCGGCGCTCGTCGTGGTGTCGCTCCTCTATCACGCCGCCGCCGACGCGCTGCACCAGCGAAGCCACATCCTGCCGGCGGGAGCGTGGCGATGAAGCGCCTCGTCTTCGCCGCGCTGGCCGCAGTCCTCGCCCTAGCGGCGCCGGGTCTGCGCGCCTACGCGAACCAGCCGGCGAGCGAGGAGCTGATGACGCTCGACGGCGAGGTCGGCGCGAGCGGCGGCGCGCTCGTCGTCGCCGCGCGCGGCGAGCCGAAGACGCTCAACCCGCTCGTCGCCCTCGACATCCCGTCGCGAGACGTCATCTGGCGCACGCAGGCCGACCTCGTTCACATCAACCGTGAGACGCAGCGCACCGAGCCGGCGCTCGCCGCGTCATGGACCGTGTCGCCCGACGGCCTGCACTACGTGCTGCGCCTGCGCCGCGGCGTGCGCTTCTCCGACGGCCACCCGTTCGACGCCGACGACGTCGTCTTCAGCTTCGGCGCGTATCTGGACGAGCGTCTGCATTCGCCGCAGCGCGATCTGCTGCTCATCGGGGGCAAGCCGATCGCGGTGCGGAAGGTCGACGCGCTCACCATCGCCGTCGATCTGCCCGGCCCGTACGCGGCGGCGGAGCGGATCTTCGACAGCGTCGCGATGCTGCCGCGCCATCGGCTCGAGGCGGCGTGGAAGGACGGACGTCTTGCGGACGCGTGGGGCGTCGCGACGCCGCCCGGCGAGCTCGCCGGCCTCGGTCCGTTCCGCGTCGATCAGCTCCGGTCCGGCGAAGCCATCGTCCTCGCGAAAAATCCGTACTACTGGAAGCAGGACCGCGCGCGCACGCGCCTGCCCTATCTGGATCGCCTCACGTTCCTCGTCGTGCCGTCCGAGGAGGCGCAGGTGGTCCGGCTGCGCGCCGGCGACGTGGACGTTCTCAACCGCGTCAGCGCGCAGCACGCCGCCGCGCTCGATCGCGATCAGAAGACGTCGTCGTACGCGCTGCAGGATCTGGGGCCGGGGCTCGAGTACCACTTCCTCTTCTTCAACCAGAACGATCCGGCGCCGCCGGGCGTAAAGTCGAAGCAGGCATGGTTCGGCGACGAGCGCTTCCGGCGGGCGATCTCGCTCGCGATCGATCGCGCGAGCCTCGTGCGCCTCGCCTACAGGGGACGCGGCACGCCGATTTGGGGCCACGTGACGCCCGGCAACCGCCTGTGGGCGAACACCGAGATCGCGCGCACGCCGCCGTCGGTCGACGCGGCGCGCAAGCTGCTCGGCGAGGCCGGCTTCGTCCGGCGCGCCGACGGCGCGCTCGCCGATCGCGGCGGGACGCCGGTGTCGTTCTCGATCCTCGTCGGCGCGGGCAACGCGGCGCTCAACGACATGGCGGCGATCATCCAGGACGATCTGAAGCGCCTGGGCATCGGCGTGCAGATCGCGTCGCTCGACTTCAACGCCGTGCTCGCGCGCGTCTTCGAGTCGCACGACTACGACGCCTGTCTGCTGCGCCTCGTGGACGGCGACGTCGATCCGAACCCCGAGATGAACGTCTGGCTCTCGAGCGGACCCACGCACGTGTGGCACCCGCTGCAGGCAAAGCCGTCGACGCCGTGGGAAGTCGAGATCGATCGCCTGATGCAGCAGCAGATGACGACGCTCGACGCCGCGGAGCGCAAGCGCCTCTACGATCGCGTCCAGGCGCTGGTCGCGGAGAAGCTTCCGCTCGTGCCGCTCGTCAGCCCGAACATCGTTGTCGCCGCGAAACGTGGCCTGGGGAACTTCCGACCCGCGGTGCTCGATCACTACACGCTGTGGAACGTCGAGCAGCTGTTCTGGCGCGCGCCGGGGAGGTCGGGCCGATGAACTGGGAGGGGATGGACGGCGCGGGATCGGACGAGACGCTCGTCCGCGGCTGCCTGGACGGCGATCCGGCGGCGTGGGCGGCGGTGATGAGCAAGTACAAGCGCCTCATCTACTCGATCCCGATCAAATACGGCGCGCAGCCCGACGACGCCGCGGACATCTTTCAGGCGGTGTGCACGGCGCTCGTCGCGGAGCTGCCGCGGCTGCGGCGGCACGACGCGCTGCGGCCGTGGCTCGTGCGCGTGACGCGCCACAAGACGCTGCACTGGAAGCTGCAGAAGCGCCGCGAGTCGCTCTGGCCGCAGGCCGACGCCGTCGCGCACGATCTGGCGAGCGAGGACGACAGCGGCGAGCAGATCATGGAGGCTGTGGAGCGCGAGCAGAGCGTGCGCGAAGCGATCGCGGCGCTCCCCGATCGCTGCCGCGAGCTCGTGCAGCTGCTCTTCTACCAGCAGCCGCCGATGCCGTACGACGAAGTGGCGCGCAAGCTCGGGCTCGCGACCGGATCGATTGGCTTCATCCGCGGCCGCTGCCTGAAGAAGCTGCGCGCGAACCTGAAGAGCAATGGGTTCTGATGTGGCGGTGCTAGGGGCGGCGGCCCTCGACGGCGTCATCGAGCGCGTGTCGCGCGCGCAGCAGCCGCTCGCGCTGCTGAAGCGGCTCGCGGTGGATGCCGGCCCCGAGCTCGTGATCCAGCTCGCTGACGAAGTGCCGCGGCGCGCGCGGTCGAACCTCGACGAAGCGCGGCGTCTGGCGCGCGCCGCGTCCTGGCTCGCGCACAAGGTGGGCGATCCGCACGCGCGGGCGCGCGCGCTGCGCGCGGACGGGCACGTGCAGTCGCTCGGCGGCCGCTACCGCGCCGCGCTCGCGCGCTACAAGGCGGCGGTCGAGGCGTTCACGACCATCGGCGCCGAGATCGAGGTGGCGATCACCGACAGCGGATCGCTGCAGCCGCTCATCTACTGCGGCGAGTACGACGAGGCGTTCGCGCGCGCGGCGCGCGCGCGCGGCGTCTTCCAGCGGCACGGCGATCAGGCGCGGCTCGCGCGCCTCGAGAGCAACGCCGGCAACATCTATTTCCGGCAGGACCGCTTCGAGGAGGCGCTCGCCTGCTATCAGAGCGCGCTGAACGGGTTCCGCGCGTCGGCGTCGCCGGCCGACGTCGCGGTGACGCTGCGCAATCTGGCGACCTGTCTCATCAGCCTCACGCGCTACGACGAGGCGCTCCAAGTCTACGAGGACGCCCGCGCGTACTGCGAGAGCGCCAGGATGCCGCTGATGACGGCGGAGGCCGACTACAACATCGGCTACCTGTACTTCATGCGCGGCGACTACCAGCAGGCGCTGGATCTGTACGCCGCGGCGCGCGCCTTCTGCGTCAAGGTGGGCGACCGCTATCACCATGCGCTGTGCGATCTCGACGAGGCCGAGCTCGATCTCGAAGTGAACGACTTTCCGGCGGCGGTCGTCATGGCGCGCAGCGCCGCCGCAGCGTTCGATCAGCTCGGCATGCGCTACGAGCGCGCGAAGAGCCTGGTCTTCCTCGCGATCGCGTCGGGACAGCTCGGCGACACCGTCGCGTCGCGGCGGCTCTTCTCGCGCGCGCGCGCGCTGTTCGTGCGCGAGCGGAACCGCGCCTGGCCGACGCTCATCGATCTGTATCAGGCGGTGATCTTCCTGAAGATCGGACGCCCGGCCGACGCGCGGCGCCTCGCCGCCGAGGCGCGCCGCACGTTCGTCCGCCTGACGATGCCCGCCAAGGCGGCGCTCGCCGAGGTGCTGATGGCGCGTGTCGATCTGGAGGCGGGCCGGCTGCCGCGCGCGCTGACGCTGAGCCTGTCGGCCGTCCGCCGGCTCGAGGACGTCCACGCGCCCGCCGTCGCATGGCAGGCGGCGCTGATGCTCGGCAGCGCGTACGAGGCGCTGGACCTGCAGGACGAGGCGTTCGCCGCGTACCGGCGCGCGCGCGGCCTCCTCGAGGAGCTGCGCAGCCATCTGCGCGGCGACGAGCTGAAGATCACGTTCCTCAGCGACAAGCTCGCGATCTACGAAGGCCTCGTGGCCATGGCGCTGCAGCACGGTCCGGCGGCCGGCCGCGCCGAAGCGGCGTTCGGCTTCATCGAGGAAGCGAAGTCGCGCAGCTTCGCCGATCTGATTGCCTTCCGCGCGGGCGAGCTGGCGGCGCGCGAGCCGGCCGGCGAGCTCGCCGCGGCCGGCGTGCGCGAAGCGCGGCAGCAGCTGCACGGCTACGACCATCAGATCGAGCGCGAGACGACCGGGCAGAAGCACTTCGATCCGGCGCGCGTCGCGCGCCTGCGCAAGGACGCCGGCGTGCGCGAGGCGCTCTTGGCGGATCGGCTGTGCGAGCTGCGCAGCGTCGACGCCGACCTGGCCGATCTGCACGGCGGCGGCGCGGTCGACGTGCCCGCCATCCGCGCGGCGCTGCCGGCGGGCACGAAGCTCCTCGAGTACTACATCAGCCGCGGGATGATCCGCGCCTGCGTCGTCGGGCGCGATCAGCTCGACATCCAGGAGCTCGGGCCCGTCGCCGACGTCGCGGCCATCGTCCGGCTGCTGCGATTCCAGCTCGGAAAATTCCGGCTGCATTCGGACTACCTGCGCACGTTCGGCCGCGTGCTGCTCGACGCGACGACGAGCCATCTCGCGCGGCTGCACCGGCTGCTCGTCGAGCCGGTGCTGGACGTGCTCGACGCCGACCATCTGGTGATCGTGCCGCACGGCGTGCTGCACTACGTGCCGTTCCACGCGCTGCACGATCGCGGCGACGCGCTCATCGATCGCTTCGCGGTGTCCTACGCGCCGAGCGCGCGCGTGCACAACCTGTGCACGGCGCGGCCGCGGGCGGCAGGCGAGGGCAGCCTCGTGCTCGGCGTCGGCGACATGCTCGCGCCGCTCATCTCGCGGGAGGTGACGCAGCTGGCGAGCGTGCTGCCCAACGTCGAGATGGGCCTGGCAGGCGACGCAACCTCGGAGCAGCTGCGCAGCGCGGCGGCGCAGACCGCGCGGCTCGTGCACATTGCGACCCACGGCTTCTTCCGCCGCGATCGTCCGATGATGTCGTCGATCCGTTTGAGCGACGGCAACCTGACGGTCGCCGACGTGTATCAGCTGCGCCTCTCGGCCGATCTCGTGACGCTCAGCGGCTGCGGGACCGGCCTCAACGTCGTCGCCGCCGGCGACGAGCTCGTCGGGCTGACGCGCGGCTTCCTGCACGCGGGGGCGCGCGCCGTCATGGTGAGCCTGTGGGATCTACACGACGAGAGCGCGTCGGAGTTCGTGGTGGAGTTCTACCGAAAGGTCATCGATGGGGCGAGCCCGGCCGCGGCGCTCGCCAGCGCCATGCGGGAGGCCCGCCGCGAGCGGCCGCACCCCTATTTTTGGGCGCCTTTTGGGGTAGTTGGCGATGCCGCGAATTAATCCTTTCTTTTATTTTTCGTTGAGCTTATATTTTTGCCGCGGCTGCCCACTCTTCTTAGAGAGGGGCAAGGTGTGTCTCACCGCCGTAAGCCCCAATGGGAGACAAATCGATGGCTCACGCTGACGCAGCGACCTGTGCGGATTTTGTCCGAGGCCTGCTGCAGCCGATTGCGCACGCGGAACTCGAGCGACATCTGGCCCTCTGCCACTCCTGCGCCGAAACAGTGGATTGGCTGCGTGCCGTGCACGCCGTCGCCGCCGTCGACGCGCAGTACGAGCCGCCGGCGCACGTGCTGCGCCGCGCGCGGGCCGTCTTCGCGCTCGAGCGCCCGAGGATGATCTGCAAGCTGCCGCGGCTGCCCGTGAAGCTGATGTTCGACAGCCTCACGCAGCCGGCGATGGCAGGGGTCCGCGGTCCGTCGGGCGTCAGCCGGCAGGCCGTGTTCGAGGCCGGCGATTACGCCGTCGACATCACCGTCGATCAGGCGCCCGGCTCGAGCCGGACGATGCTCGTCGGACAGGTCATGAGCCGAGTGGCGCCGGTGGCGCCCATCACTGCAGCCCCGGTGCTGCTCACGGCGGGCGAAACGATCGTCGCCCGCACCGTGTGCGACCGCTACGGCGAATTCCTTCTCGAATACGACCCGCAGCCGCAGCTGCAGCTGCAGGTCGTCGTCGACGCGGGGAAACGCCGGTTGGAACTCTCGCTCGAGCAGACAGGCGCCGTGAGCCGCCGATCAGCCGACGAACGACGCAAACCGGTGCGACGCTCGCGCAGGAAACACTGACCAGCGGACGCGGATCCACTCGCGAGGCAACGAGGACACGGTCATGAGCAAACGGTGCACAGAAGTGCTTGTCGGCGCGATTGTCGCAATCGCGTTGGCAATGCCGACAGCGCGGGCGCAGGTGTCGGCGCCCGATCCGCTGACGACGACCGACATTGAGCAGACCGTCGGCGATACGCAGACCGCATCCGATTCGTCCGCGATTCCCACGGCGACCGTTCCCGATCCGAGCCAGACCACTACGACGACGTCAGATTCGTCCACGACGACGCAGACCACGACGACGACCGATCCGAGCACCCAGACGGCGCCCGCGCCGAGCCCTGATCCGACCGCGAGCACGACGACGACGAGCACGACGACGACGGCCACTGCCCCGCCGCCGCCGCCGTCGAGTTCGGGACCCGGGCCGAGCGGATCGTCCGGACCCGGTCCGTCCACATCGACGGGCAGCGATTCGACGTCCACGTCCGGATCCGGCACGACGTCTACGACGACGGCAACGAGCACGACGACGACCGACCCGACGACGACGTCGACCGCCCCCGCGCCGTCCACCAGCACGACGGATTCGCAGACCGGATCCGGCGACGCCGATCCGCCGCCGCCGCCGGCCGCCGATCCCGTGCCCGATCCGGGGACGGCGCCTGACGTGCCGACGGCCGGCCTGCCGGCGAACGGGCCGCGTTTTCTCATCCGCGCGCGCGCCGCGATCATCGACGACGTGATCAGCCGCCACGGCATGAAAGCCGTGATGCGCGTGCACGACTTCGGCACGGCTGGCGCGGCCGATGCCGAGAGCGTCGTGCTGATCTCCGGTCCCGACGGCATGTCGGCCGAGGCGATGGACGCGGAGATGGATTCGGATCCGGACGTCCTCAGCTGCGAGTTCGATCGCACGCTGCTGATGCCGGAGCTTGCCGGCGCCGACATCCGTCCGGCGTTGCAGACGGTGGTCGACGGCGTCGCCGGGCGCACGCTGACGACGTTCTTCGGCAACCTCGCGCCGAGCACCTACGTCGCGCAGCCGGCGACGACGCTGATTCATCTTCCCGAGACGCAGACGCAGTTCACCGGCGCGGGCATCGTCGCGGTCATCGACACCGGCGTCGACGCGACGCATCCGCTGCTGAACGGAAGCGTCACGCTCGGCTACGATTTCACGCGCGAGCAGGAAGGCGCCGCCACGGACCTCGCGGACCTCGAGCAGTCGACGGCCGCCATCCTCGAGCAGTCGACGGCCGCGATTCTCGAAGAGAACCAGGTGATCGTCCTCAATCAGTCGACGGCGGCGATTCTCGAGCAGTCCACCGCCGCGATCCTCGAAGGGACGACGCTGCCGAAGTCCTTCGGACACGGGACGATGGTCGCCGGCCTCGTGCATCTGGCGGCGCCCACGGCGGCGATCCTGCCGCTGAAGGCGTTCAACGCGAGCGGCGCGTCGACGATGGCGGCGGTCGTGCGCGCGGTGTACTACGCGGTCGATCACGGCGCGCGCGTCATCAACATGAGCTTCAGCCTCGCCGATCCGTCGCCCGAGTTGATGCGCGCGATCAACTACGCGACGAGCCACCGCGTCACGTGCGTGGCGGCATCAGGCAACGCGGGCACCGAAACGACGGTGTTCCCGGCGGCGTACCGCAACGTGATTGCGGTGGCGTCGACCGACAACCTCGACCGTCGCAGCCTCTTCTCGAACTGGGGCGACGCCGACGTCACGCTGACCGCGCCTGGAGAGGCCGTGACGACGACCTTCCCCGGCGGGCATTTCGCGGCCGCCAGCGGGACCTCGTTCAGCACGGCCCTGGTGTCCGGCTCGGTGGCGCTCATGCTTCAGCGGGAGTCGACGCTGTCGCCGCGCGAGGCGTTTGAAAACCTGAGCCACGGTGCGAAGACGACGCCGCGTATGGGCTACGGACGGTTGGATCTTCTGCGGGCACTGTCGAAGGACGGAAGCGGAGACGGCACCGACATCCACGCCGGCACCGCCAAGCACTAGCTTCTATATTCTTCGGCCTATATTTTTCGGCCCCCATCGCGCCCTTTATAGGTAAGCGCGATGGATCCGAAGTCTGCCCGTTTCCCCCATGCAGTGTTTCCCGCCGGCGTCCGTGCGACGCGCTCCCTCGACGTCTGGGGGCAGCGCGTCCACCCCGCCTTGCCGGCGCCGCTCCTGATTTATGCGGGGGGCGAGGACACTTCGTGGCCCACGCGCATGGTTCGGTCAGCCCTCGCGCAGGCGCTGGCCTCTCGCTTCCGGGTCACCGTCGTCGGAGACTTCATGGACATGCCGGGCAGCGACCTGCCCGCGCCGATCAACGTTGTCCGCCTTCCGCCGCTCGGCTCGCTGGCCTCCGACCGAGAGCGGCGCCGCATCCTCCTCAGCACGTACGCGGCCGTAAGGCCGCGCGTCCTGGTCGTCGAGCAGTTCCCGTTCGGGGAGCTGCATCTCGGCGCCGAGATCGTGCACCTGCTCAAAGCTGCTACGGCGACTCCCCGCGCCCCGTTCGTGGTGTCGAGCGTGCGCCAGCCGCTCGACCATTGGACCATCTCCACCGCCGACGCCAAAGCCTCGCGCTCGCTGGCCGAAGGGTATCTGGACGCCGTGCTCGTGCACGCCGACCCGAACATCGCCCGGCTCGAGACCGCGTTCGCCGACGACGGCGAGTGGTCGGTGCCGGTGCGCTACACCGGCTTCATCAGCGTCGACCCGCGCGGGCCGGCCGACGTGCCGCACGAACACTGCGCCGATGGCGGCGAGATCGTCGTGTTCGGCGAGGGCGGCGGCCCCGGCGATCGGCTGTGCCAGGTCGCCGTGGACGCCTGCAAATACCTCTCGGCGGCCGATCGCCTGCCGATGCGCGTGATCGCCGGGCCGGCGATGCCGCCCGACGAGTACCGGAGCCTGCAGCAGGCGGCGGCCGGAACCGCCGGCGTGATCGTGGAGCGCGACGTCGTGGACGTTCGGCAGCTGCTCGCCAGCGCCGCGGTGACCGTCGCGCACAGCGCCTACCCGCTGCTCGACCTGGTGCGCTCGCGCGTGCCCGCGCTCGTCGTGCCGCCGGTCAGCGGAAGCGAGGAGCAGACCGCGCGGATGCGGCGGCTCGCGGCGCTCGGCGCCATGCGCGTCGTCGAGCCGGAGTGGCTCGATGGCCAGACGCTCGCCTGCCAGATTGCGTCGACGATCGGCTTCACGCCGCGACGCGCCGACCTCGATCTGTCGGGCGCCGGCGCGACCGTCAGGTTCCTGACCGGGCTGCTCGATGCCGCGAGCCTCCTGAACACCGGCACGACGGGCGCCGATCCGCTGGCGTTCGGCCGTTCGCAGCGGCTGCCGTATCGCCACTTCCGCATGTAAGCGCGATCGACGCGCCAATCACGGCGCGCATCGCTCGGCCGACGGCTCCGTTCCCTTCAGTTCCCGCATCTCCAGCAGCTGCACGCGCGGCGGCATCGTCGGCGCCAGCGTGATTGCGACCTGCAGCTTCCCCCGTTCGCAGTCCATCGTCCAGAACCCGCGAAGCGCGTTCTCGAGGCTGTCGAAAGGGCGCGCGTCGGCGCGGCATGCGCCGACGGATGCATGCAACTGCTCGATCTCCGCGCGCCGGCGATCCTTCGTGCGATCGAGAAACAGATTCTCGGCGGCGATCCGATCGGCGAGCGCATCGTCCCAGTGCTCGACGAGGCGCGACACGGCGGCGCGCGCCTCGGTGAGCGCCGGCGACGGCGCCGGCTGCCGCGGCTTCAGCCCCGCGCGATCGACGAGCGTCTCCATCGCGTCGTTCGTCACGCGCGTCCAGTTCGTGTAGGTCACGTTGCCGAAGGCGACGATGCCGGTGCCGTAGTCGGGGAGCCAGAGCATGATCGATCCGAATCCGGGCAGGCCGCCCGTGTGCGAGACGATCTGGCGGAACCGGCACGACTGGCTGACGCGAAGCCCGTACGCGTAGCCGCCTGCGTTGAGCTGCGTCGCGCCGGCGGCACTGCGCGTCGCCGTCGCCGACGCGAACCGCCACAGCTGCTGCATCTCGCGCAGGGAGGCGCGACGAATCGGCGCGTCTTCGGCGCCGTCGCGCGGCGGCCACGCGGAAAGGAAGACGCCGACGTAGCGGCCGAGATCGCGGAGCGACGTCAGCATGCCGCCCATCGATCCGAACGAGCCGTTCGAGAGCTGCGGCTCGTCCTTCCAGCGCTCGTCTTCCCAGCGGTAGCCGAGCGCGAGGCGGTTCGGCGCGACCTTCTTCGGCTCGAGCGTCGTCGACGTCATGCCGAGCGGCCGGAGGATGTTCGCGGCGACGTAGTCGGCGTAGCGCACGCCCGAGACGTTCGAGACGATGCGCCCGAGGATCGCGAAGCCGAGGTTCGAGTACTCGTACGCGACGCCCGGCACGTTCGAGAACGGGATGCCGGCGCGCAGCATCGCGGAGAGCTGCTCCTCGGTGTCGGCCAGCTGGCGATCGCCCCACGGGTTGTCCTCGGGAAAGCCCTCGCTGTGCGAGAGCAGATGGCGGACCGTGATCTTCGGCGCGTCGCTCGTCGGGTATTTCAGGTTCTTCAGCTCGGGCACGTAGCGCTCGGCCTCCGCGTCGAGCGCCAGCTTTCCTTCGTCGCGCAGCTTCAAGATCGACATCGCGGTGAAGCTCTTGGTCATCGACGCGATGCGGAAGACGGTGTCGGCGTCCACCGGTGTCTTCGCGGCGACGTCGCGGTAGCCGGTGACGCCCGTGTGCGCGAGCTGCCCGTCGACGATCACGCCCCACGCGGCGCCCGGCGCGTGGGCCTGCGCGGCGTAGGCGCTCATCAGCCGATCGACGTCGGCGAAGGCGGCGTCGAGACTCGAGGCGCCCGGCGGCTGCTGTGCGCGCGCGAAGATCGCGGCGGCGGCGACGATCGAAAGCGTGAGGAGTCGCTTCATGACGCGTAAGTATGCGCTACTATCCGCGCATGGCGACGAGGAGAGCGTTTCTGGCGGCGGGCGTGGCGCTGCTCGCGCGCTCGGCGCGCGCGGCCGACGCCGCGCGGATCGGGCCGCAGCCGCTGAAGCTCGGCGACAACCGCGACGGAACGCTCTACGTGCCGCGCGGCTACAAGGCGGAGACGGCGGCGCCGATGGTCCTGATGCTCCACGGCGCCGGCGGCACGTCGCAGTCGGTGGGCTACACCTTCGCGATCGCCGACGACCTCGGGTTCATCGTGCTCGCGCCCGACTCGCGCGACGAGGCGACGTGGGATCTGCTCCTGCACGGCTACGGCGACGACGTAGAGTTCATCGGCGCGGCGCTGCGGGACACCTACGCGCGCTGCAACGTGGATCGCAAGCGGATGGCGATCGCGGGGCACTCCGACGGCGCGTCCTACGCGTTGTCGCTCGGGATTGGCACGGGCGATACCTTCGGGCACATCCTGGCGTTCTCGCCCGGCGTGATGCAGCCGGCGGAAGTGCACGGCAAGCCGAAGATCTTCATCTCGCACGGCCTCAGCGATCCGGTGATGCCGATCGACGTGACGAGCCGCACGTTCGTGCCGCGGCTGCGGAAGCTGGGGTACGACGTGACGTTCCGCGAGTACGAGGGACGCCACGGCGTGCCGCCGGCGATCGTGCGCGAGGGGTTTGACTGGTGGCTGCGGTAGGGGCTCGGGGCTGGGGGCTCGGGGCTAGCCGTCACAGCTGGCCCCCAGCCCCCGACGGTTTACTTCTTAATCGCAGGGTTCGTGTAGCCTGCCTCCAGCACACGCGCCGACGGGCGGAAGCTCAGATAGTCCACGTGATCGCCGATATCGATCCACCCGTGCGGAACGCCCGCCGGAATGATGATGATGTCGCCGGTCTTCACGACCTTTTTCACCACGTCGGCGCCGACGGCGGTGCCGCTGCACGACGGGCCGTTGAGGACCTTGGTGACTTCGGCGTCGGGCGCCGACTTGCGGCCGTTGACGATCTTGCCGCCGGTGACGAGCGTGCCGCTGCCGGAGATGATGAGATACCCTTCGGTCTGCTGATCGTGCGCGATCATCCCGGGCGTGCCGTTCGTGGAGGGCGCCGTCGACTGCTCGCCGCATGGGTCGCCCTGCTGCGCGCCGCCGCGTCCCGCGCCGCCGGCCGCCGCGCCGCCCCGCGCCGCGCCGCCTGCGGCTGCGCCGCCGCCCGCTCCCCGCGCGCCGGCCGCACCTGGCGCGCCGGCCGCGCCGCGCGCACCGGTCGCGCCGCGATGGATGACGCCGACCGCGTAGTTCTCGGGCCCGATGTCGACCACCTTGATCGTGCGATCGACGCCCGGCAGCGCGTTCACGGCCTTCACTTCTTCGTCGGTAATGTAGGTGGCGGAGGTCGGCTTGGTCTGCGCAAGGCCGACGGCCGGCGCCAGCGCCACGGCCACAGCCGCTGCATTCAGGAACGTTCTCTTCATGAGCGCTCTCCCCTTTCGCGCATACTATAGCCAAAAAACCAGCAAGCGAATCAGCCGGAGCATGATCATGACCTCACGCATCGTGGCGGCGGCGCTGTTTGCCGGCGCCGTCGCGATCGCGGCGCAGCCCGAAGGGCGCTCGCCGCGCAACGCGGCCGAGTTCGACGCGCTCTTCCAGCAGGTGAAGAACTGGGGCCGCTGGGGGCCCGACGATCAGCTCGGCTCCGCGAACCTGGTGACGGCCGCCAAGCGCAAGCAGGCGGCGGCCCTCGTGAAGAGCGGCGTCACGGTGTCGCTCGCCCACAACCCGCTCACCGAGCGCGCCGACGACAACAACAACCCGTTCGAGCACACGATGCTGCGCGGCAACAACATGGATCGCTACGCCGTCTCGTATCACGGCTACGCCCACAGCCACATCGACGCGCTCTGCCACATCCTCTACAAGGAGCAGACCTACAACGGCTACGCGCGCGCCGACGTCAACACCGACAAGGGGTGCACGAAGCTCGGCATCCAGAACCTGAAGGACGGCGTCGTGACGCGCGGCGTGCTCGTCGACATCCCGCGGCTGCGCGGCGTGCCCTACCTCGAGCCGGGCACGCCGATCTACGTCGAGGATCTGGAGGCGTGGGAGAAGAAGTCGGGCGTGAAGATCGCGGCCGGCGACGCGCTGCTCGTGCGCACCGGGCGCTGGGCGCGCCGGGAGCAGCTCGGGCCGTGGAACGTCGGCCAGCGCGCCGCCGGGTTGCACGCCTCCGTCGCGCCGTGGATCAAGGCGCGCGGCGTCGCGTTCCTCGGCGGCGACGCGGCGCAGGACGTCGTCCCGTCGATGGTCGAGGGCGTCGCGCTGCCGATTCACACGCTGATGATCACGGGCCTCGGCGTGAACCTGCTCGACAACCAGGATCTCGAATCGCTCGGCGAGACGGCGGCGAAGCTGAATCGGTGGGAGTTCATGCTGACGATCGCGCCGGTGCCCGTGACCGGCGGCACCGGCTTTCCGTTGAACGCGATCGCTATGTTCTGACGGAGCGCAGAGATCGCAGAAGGGGCAAAGACCGCGAAGACTACGTGCCCGCGTCGACCGTCACGGTCACGTCGGTCGCCGATTTCAGCAGCGTGTCGTGGCCCATGGCGCGCAGCGTGTACGTGCCGGGCTTCGTGAAGGTCGCCTTCACTTCCACCTTGCCGTTCTCGACCTTGACGTAGCCGTCGGGATCGAACGCGACCGACGCCGGGCCGCGGTACACCTGCCACATCACCGAGAGCGCGCCCTGCACGGGACGCGGCCGGGTCGGCAGCGGCACGTTCACCGGCGACGGCGGCGCGCCGCGCAGCGACGGCTCGAGCTGACG
>Ga0075425_100000116_pt1 | contig 67848 bp, 61 predicted proteins | sample SoiMethybrSBSTD4_FD_75300 | JGI IMG/M metagenome (GOLD analysis project Ga0075425, IMG submission 75300) | Bulk soil microbial communities from a Populus tree surrounding site in Tennessee, USA - Soil MetaG P. TD hybrid SBSTD4 | ecosystem: Environmental > Terrestrial > Soil > Tree plantation...
TGCCACCCGCCTGATTCAGGACGGCCAGCGAATCCGCGTGCATGGAACCGAGGGTTATGTCGAGATCCTTTCCTAGAGGCGGCCAAGCGGGCGTTAAGAACGTGTCCACGGCGGATGGCCGAAATCCCTCGAACCATAAACGACTGCGGAGTTGCCGACCTTCCGCGCCAGCACGCCAAAGATGCTCGCCCTCGTCGAGCTGCCGGCGTAACTCACGGAGCTGAGAGCCTAGGATGCGACTCATCACAACCGGCTGTGTGGCGTGGTTGATCGCGGCGACTCTGTTTCCCCCGCAGACTCCGCTCGACGCCGATTTCGCCCGCCTCGAGACTGTCTGGAACACGGCCCACCGCGACGGCGATGCAGACGTGCTGGCCGCCCTGTGGGCAGACGATCTTGAAGTCATCGTGCCGAAAATGGCACCCATGTCCAAAGCTGAGGCGCTCGCCTTCGCGCGTACCGGCCGGATGCGGTTCGAACGTTACGAAACGTCGCAGATTAAGGTCCGCACCTATGGTGACACTGCGGTCGTGACCGGACGCCTACAGCGCACGCGAACTCTCGCCGGCAAACAGACAACGGACGACTGGCGATTTACGAAGGTCTACACGCGCGAGAACGGCATATGGCGAGTTGTGTCCTTTCACGCATCCGATTCACCACCATCGCCGTGACTCGCGCCGTCAAGAGACGCAGAGATTCGTTCGCGAGTGCTTGTTGAACAGGAGACGCAGCCCGCCGCCCATCGACGGCGCAACTTCCTGATAGCCGCGGGAGGATCGCCCATCGCGTGTTGGAGTTTGAGATACGCAAGGCGATAGTCCAGTTCGGCCTGCGCCATTCTGTTTCAGCACTGGCCAGCGCGGCCTTCTCATTCAGCGCTATTTACGCTCGCGCCGCAAGACTGTGGGCAGCGCTGCGTACCAGAATGAACGATCTCGCACGAGTGTACGGCGTCACGCCGCTGGGCGTATGAGACAACACCCCGCCAATCAAGATGGAAGAGCCGGAACCGTATGTCGACCCATCGGAACCGGGCAGCCGAAGTCGAACGCGTGTAACTTGCATATTCAAAACCACGCTGAGCCATCATGCATCGATTGAAAGATCGAGTGGTCGCTCACGGGCAGACTCTAATCTGCGATCAAGGGCTTCAGGGGATAGGGTGACGGACCGTCTCGGGTCTGCCGGCTTCGTACTGCGCCGCTAGCTCGAGGACGGTCGAGTCGTCGCGAGGCTTGCCGACGATCTGAAACGCGAGCGGCAGGCCACCTTCATCGAAACCGCACGGGACGCTGATGGCCGGCAGGCCGAAGTAATTGGCGAACATTGTCAGCGCCGCGGACAGCCCCTGCGCGTGGCCGCGAACGGCGTCGACGAGCGGAACGCGGCCCGGAAGCGTCGGCAAGATGAACACGTCGATGTCGCTGAATGCGCGTCCCGAAATGCTCTTCCGATCGGCATCGATGGAATGCAGATCGCCGAACGGTGGCGTCTGCAGCGACGCTGCGGCCGCCACCGTCTCGTGGCCGAGCGACGCGATGACATCTGCCGCGGCGCGACACGCACGCATCACCACCGGATCGGCCTTGACGCTGTCGGCGACCCCCACTCTTAACCGCGTCCGAGGCGCGCTGACGCTTCCGCCGGGGACCAGCGCCGCGAGAAGGACGGCGCTGTCTGCTGCGCACCGCGTCGTCACGCCGGCGTGCGAGAGCTTCAGGATAACGTCGTCTGCCTTCTCGCCTTCGAGTATCCCTCTTGTGCTGATCAGATCATAGGTGCCTTTGAATCCGACGACACCGCAGCACGCTGCGGGTAATCTGCAAGATCCCACCGCATCGGTGTCGAGCGTCGCCCAGCACAGGCCGGCGGCCACGGCGGCCGCCGATCCAGAGGACGATCCGCCGGGGATGTGACGCTCGCTCCATGGATTCTTCGCGGGACCGAACGCGCTGTCGAGACCGGTCGTGCCCATGCCGAGCGTGTGCATATTCATCTTGCCGACGATGACTGCGCCGGCGTCCCTTAATCTGGTGACGCTGACGGCATCCGCCTGCGGCGTCCGGTTGAGAAACCGGTCGGACGCGGCTGTTGTCTTGATGCCGGCGGTGTCGTAGAAATCCTTGATGCCGACTGGGACCCCGTGCAGAGGGCCACGCGACTGTCCCGCCGCGATCTCGGCGTCCGCGCGCGCGGCATCCTGGCGCGCACGATCGGCCAGTACTACGGCGAACGCGTTGAGTCGCGGATTCACGGCATCGATGCGCGACAGCGTCTCGTTGGTGAGATCGGTCGCAGAGATCTCGCGATTTCGGAGGCGGCTGTGCACCTCGCCGATCGTGAGGTAATAGGTCTTTTCGCCGAGGTCGGTATTGGGCATGGGTCACATCGATGCAAGATTGACGTCGTGGCGACAGGGCCCGTCACGATAATGATGGGCTCGCAAATGTGATGGCCGGGCGACGGCCGATGTCGCAGATCATGTGAAATGATGAGTTAGTGACTTCGACCTGACTCCCCTGCACGGTCAAGGAGCATTCGATGGCCCCCGGTAATGAAGCGCTGTTACGGGATCTTCGAGCCCTACGCGAGGAGAACGCGCGATTGAAGGCCGTCGAGCGCGAACTCGCGCTGGCGATTGAGTCTTTGAAGGAGAGTGAGGAGCGACTCCGCCTCGCGGTGGAAGCGGCTCACATTGGCGTCTGGCAATGGGATATTCCGTCCGACCGCGTGAGCTGGGACGCGAAGAAGCACGACGTCTTCGGCCTCGCGCAGGGCTCGTTCGCAGGAACGAAGGACGCGTTTTTCGAGTTGGTGTATCCAGACGATCGCGCGGCACTCCAAGCAGCGTTGACCGCTGCGCTTGACCACGGCGTCCCTTACCAGAACGAGTTTCGCATCATAGGCGCGTCCGGGGATATCCGATGGATCTCCAACCTTGCACAGATATCACGCGACGACGATGGACGACCGATCCGGATGATTGGGGTCGTCCACGACGTCACCGAACGGCACACCATCGAGAAGACACTGCGCGACAGCGAGCAAAAATTCCGCTCCTTCGTGGAGACGACGAGCGAATGGATCTGGGAGGTTGATATTGAGGGCTTCCTGACCTATTCGAATCCGGTTGTCGAGACCATCCTCGGATATCGCCCCGAAGAGCTTCTAGGAAAATCCCTCGCCGCCTTCGTGCATGATGCTGATCAGGATCTCGTGCAGCGCGTACTGAAAGACGCGGTCGCTCATAAGCGTGGCTGGACGGGCATGTCGGTGCGATGTCGTCACCGGGACCAGAGCTATCGTCACCTCGAATGCCACGGTTTGCCCGTGCTCGACGACCGCGGAAATGTCGTCGGGTTTCGTGGCTCAGATCGCGATGTCACAGACCGCCTCGACGCGGACCAAGCGCGCAGGGACGCGTCCCGGTTGGAGGCCATCGGACGCCTGGCTGGGGGGTTTGCACATCATTTTAACAACCTGCTGACAGTCATCGTGGGCCATGGGGATCTCGCCCTCGATGGTGCTCAGGACACTGATCTCCAGCGTGACTTGGACGCTGTTCGTCAGGCGGCGCAGCGTGGGACGTTGCTCACACGACAACTACTTGCCTTCGCCGGCAAGCAGCTGATGAGACCTCGCGCTGTTGATCTGAACGCTGAACTTCATCAGATGCACAGAACTCTTCAGCGTCTAGTCGGAGGCGACATCGAATTGCGAATGCGCCTGGATCCGGCACTTTGGACCGTGTGCGTCGACCCCGCTCAGCTCGAGATCGCTTTAGTGAATCTGACCGCGAACGCTGAAGAAGCTATGCCCAACGGCGGTGTCTTGACGATCACGACCGCCAATGTGGCTTCAACCGACGCGCAGGCGCTACACGAACCGGAGGTGATGCCGGGGGACTACGTCGTGATTTCAGTGACCGATACGGGAAAGGGCATGACGACCGACGTCGCGGAGAAGGCGTTCGAACCATTCTTTACCACGAAGGAGATCGGCGCAGAGATCGTTGGCCTTGGTCTCCCTACCTGTTACGGCATAGTCGCGCAACAGGGCGGACATATCCGCATGCACACAGAGCCAAACGTCGGAAGCACGTTTCGACTCTTCTTGCGGAGAGCGAGTTCCGAGGCTGTTGCGACAAAAGCAACAACGCTGTTCAGTTCGCCCGACAGCACGATCGTGCTCATTGTCGACGACGACGAGACAGTCTCCAAGGTGGCCGCACGGATCTTGCGAGCCCGGGGCTACACGGTTCTAGAAGCCCACAATGGCGCCGATGCATTGGCGGTGGTTCGCAGTTGGCAGGGTCCCATCCACGTGCTTCTAACGAGCGTCACGATGGTGGGAATGAACGGACCAGACCTCGCGGCACAATTGACGCGTGAACGGCCCGGCGTACAAACAGTGTTCATGTCCGGTCCGGGCCACGAGGCCATCGTTCAGTGTCTACAGACCGCGGGAAGCGTGGTTGTACGAAAACCGTTTACGCCGGGTGATCTTGCAACATCGGTGCGCAGGGTTTTACGGGATCCGCCGAACGAGTCGGATTGAGGAACGGCTCTGCAACAGCCGGAAGACGTCCCGATTCTCGTCGAACATCCGTCAAGCGAATCGGGCCGCTGCCTGACGACTCGCTCGCTGACCGGTTGAGCGGCGTGAGATTTCGATGCGAGCTTAGACGGCTTCGTCTCCGGTTCCGTCCGGAACCTCGCGCAGCTCCTGTTCCGCGTGCAGCCAATCTACCTGTCGATCGAGCACCCGACGAAGATTCAACGCGAGCTCGTCGGGTAAACAGGGTTTCGGAAAGATCGCTGCGAGCCCCGTGCGTTCGACGCGCTCCTCCACCGATCGCTGAACGTAGCCGCTCATCGCGACAACAGGAATGTCGCGTGTGCGCGCGTTCTGCTTGAGGCTTTCAAGGAATTGCCAGCCTTAGCCCGCCATCGGCAGATCCGCGACGATGATGTCGGGGTGAATCTCCCATGCGCGATGAAACGCTTCGCTGCCGTCTGTGATAGCGACGACGTCGAATCCAGCGACAGACAGCGCAAAGGCGTACATGGCGCGACTGTCCTCATGCTCTTCGACGATCAGCACGAGCGGTCGGGCCGGCGGGTTTCGGGGACGACGGCGGTCCATCGTGATGTCCTTCAGAAACCAAAGACGAAACTATCCAAGAGCAACGATAGGAATCTGTCGCGTTTCCAAACAAATTTGCTCGCGAAGTGGTAGGCTGGATGACGTTAAGGGTCTACCGCCTGCCTCGCCCTGAATAGGGCAGAGCTTGGTCCGCGACAGCCTCTTGAAATCGCCGTCAAGTGACGGCCGAAGGAGGCTGACCATGGTCAAGCGGCGAGTTCTACCCTCAGCGAATCGACCGCCCCAGACCAACAACCCGAATCGTCTGCTCGCCGCGCTTCCCTCCGCTGATTACGCTCGAATTCTTCCGTCGCTGCACGTCGTTCCCCTCAAGCTGAAAGAGGTTCTTCACAAACCCGGCGAACCAATTCGAGACGTGTATTTTCCGGGCGGCGGATTCTGTTCGATGCTCACCGTGCTCGAAGATGGCAACATGGTGGAAATTGCGACGGTCGGCCGGGAAGGGATGGTCGGTGTCTCCGCCGCGTTGGATGGCACGCCCGTGACATCAGCGGCCATGGTGCAAGGGGCCGCCGATACCTGCTACCGAATGAACGTCGATGCCTTCCGGCGGGAGAACGAACGGCGTGGCGCATTCCACGAGCTGATGGCCCACTACGCGCAGGCGTTGTTCGGGTTCGTCGCCCAATCGACGGCGTGCAACGCGATTCATTCGGTCGAGCAACGACTCGCGCGTTGGCTGCTCATGGCGCAAGACCGAATGGGATCGGATGAATTTCCGCTGACGCAGGAATTCGTGGCCATGATGCTCGGCGCCAGCCGCCCGACCGTCACCGTCGTCGCCGGAACGTTGCAGAAGGCCGGCTTGATCAATTACCGACACGGCCGCGTCACCATCGTCGACCGCGAACACCTCGAAGCTGCGTCGTGCGAATGCTATCGGGCCGCGACGGATTTGCTGAGGCGTGTGACCGAGGGGTTCAAGTCACGCTGACGCCCGACGCCGAACACACGATCCTTGTCGTCCGCTCCGGCGAAGCTCGATCCATGAGGATGACATCTGGCTTGAGAGTCGCGTGGCCTGGATCGCCTCCAGGCCATCCGCGGCCTCCACGCAGACGTCGAAATCTTCTCGGGTCAGCAGTCTCCGCAGAGCTTTACGCACTGCCCTTCCAGCAATCTTCTCCGTCGAACTCCCGCAACCTTATACTCGCCTCGTTCATCCAACACAGCGACGTCATGCGATCCGCACCAGACCGTACACATGACTCGGGCGTCCAGCCGTGATCGACGACTCGCTGCGCGATGTTCGTCACGGCTTTCGGCTGTTGCGGCGGGCGCCGGGCTTCACGACTGCGGCACTCGTCACGCTGGCGCTCGCCATCGGCGCGACCTCGGCCGTGTTCAGCGTCGTCCACACCGTGATGCTGGAACCGCTGCCCTACCGCGACCCCGATCGCCTCGTCGCCCTTTGGGAAACAAACCGCGGCGGAACCAGCCGCAACGTGATCGCGCCCGCCAACTTTGTCGCGTGGCGCGAGCGGACGCGGACTCTCGAGCACCTCGGGATGGTCGGGCCGAGCAATCTGGTCTTGATGGTCGACGGCCAGCCGTCGAACGTCTCGGGCCTGACGTTGTCGGCCGACGTCTTTGCCGCGCTCGGCGTGCAGCCCGCGCTGGGCCGCGCCTACACGGTGGAAGAGGATGTCGGCGGACCGAGCACGGTGATCGTGTTGTCGTACGAGTTCTGGCAGACTCGCCTCGGCGGGCGTGCTGTGATCGGCATGCCGCTCAGCACGGGCAGTGGTCCGGTGACGGTGCTCGGAGTCATGCCTTCCGGCTTTACCGTAGTCGGACAGAAGGCCGACTTCCTCGTTCCATACGGCCAGAGCCTCGAGCAGCTTCGCGGGGTGAGTGGACGGGGCAGTTCATACGCCATCGGGCGACTTCGCGACGGCGTATCGTTCGCGCAAGCGACCAGCGAGATGCGCGCGATCTTCGCCGATCTCGAGCGGGAATTTCCCCAACGCAACGCGCGGCGCACGGTGATGATCTTTTCGCTCCAGGAGCAGATGGTCGGGGAGATCCGCCCGGCGTTAATCACGCTCGTCGTCGCGGTCGGCTTAGTGCTGCTCGTCGGCTGCGTCAACGTCGCGAACCTTCTGCTGGCGCGCAGCGCGGCGCGGGAGCGCGAGATCGGGCTGCGGACCGCGCTCGGTGCCCGACGTGGACGGCTGGTGCGTCAGATGCTGACCGAGAGCCTGGTGCTCGCCGCCGGCGGCGGCATTGCGGGCCTCGGCGTCGCGGCACTGTGTCATCGTGGCCTGCTCGCGCTCGTGAGCGATCGGATCCCGATACCACGGCTGGATCAGATGTCAATGGATCTCCCGGTCGTCGCCTTCACCGTGGTCGCCGCGCTCGTCACCGGCATCGCGTTCGGCGTCGTTCCCGCATTCATCTCCACCAACCACGCGCGCGACGCTTTACGCGAAGGCGGACGTCACGGCGGCGGCCGGCGACTGCATCGCGTGCTTCGCTCGCTGGTCGTTGCCGAGGTCGCACTATCGCTTGTGCTGTTGGCTGGCGCCGGTCTGCTGATGCGAAGCCTCGTGAAGCTCCAGAGCGTCGATCTCGGATTTCGCGTCGACCGCATGCTCACCGCGACCGTGCAGCTGCCGACACCGCGCTACGACTTCGTCGCCTCGGGCAACCTCTTTCGCGATTCGATGACCGGGATCGCTGCGCTCCCCGGCGTAGAGGCGGTCGCGGGAGCGTCGTGCATGCCCATTCCCTTTCCGTGTATAGGCACCAGCTTCTGGCGCGTCGATCAGGCGCGGCCGGCGGACGGCCAACTTCCAACGAGCCACGTCCGGCCGGTCACGCCCGGCTTCTTCAGCACGTTGAGCATTCCACAGGTCGCCGGACGCGACTTCTCCGATGCCGACACCGCCGACTCGACGCCGGTCGCGATCGTCAGCCAGGAGGTTGTCCAGCGTCAGTTCGCCGATGGCTCGCCGCTCGGCCGGCGGCTCCGAATCAATGTCGATCATGCCAACGGCAGGGACGATATTGAATGGACGATCGTCGGCGTGGTCGGCAACATGCGATCCAGCCTCGACGGGCCAATCCAGCAGACGATCTTCATTCCTAAAACGCAGCGTCCCGGCGGCGCCATCAACATCTTCATCCGCACTCGCCGGGATCCGCTTGCGCTCGCCTCCAGCGTCACTACCGTCGTGCACGGGATGGAACCGGAAGCGCCCGTCAGCATCCGCACGCTCGACGAGGTTGTCGGCCGCACGATCGCGCGCCCACGCGCGATTTCGGTGCTGGTCACCGTCTTCGCGCTCGTCGGCCTCACCCTCGCAGCGGTGGGCGTGTACGGCGTCATCGCGTATTCGGTCAAAGAGCGGACGCAAGAGATCGGCGTTCGCATGGCCCTCGGCGCATCTTCGGCGTCGGTATTTCGGATGGTCCTGGGCCAGGCGTTGCGCCTCGTTCTGACCGGCATCGCAACAGGGCTCGTGGCGTCGGCTCCGCTCACCCGCTTGCTTGCCGGATTGCTGTTCGAAGTCGAACCGCTGGACCCGATGACGTTTGCGGCGACGTCGCTGGCTCTGCTCTCTATCGCCACGGTCGCCGCCTATCTCCCGGCGCGGCGCAGCATGCGGATGGCTCCCGTCGACGCGCTCCGAACAGACTAGTACGGGCTGCGAACGAAGCTGAATTCTAACCAGCGTCGTCCTCTAGACCGAGTGAGACAGGCCTGTACGTCTCGAGACCACCCTCACCAACCGGCACACTCACGTGAATCGTTGTGCCGAGTTGCGGCTCTGACACGATGCTGAGCCGGCCGCGAAGGGCTTCGACCCGCTCTTTCACGCTGGTCAGGCCGAGGGTTCGAGGCGCGAGGGGTGCAAGCGATGCGAGAGCGCTTGCACGTCCTGAATGAGATCGATCGCCTCGTCGCGCGCCTTTGCGATCTTCTGCTGACTTTCTGGTGCGGCTGCGGCGCTGCGTCGAGCCAGCGCATCAAGACTCATGGTCAGCACCGCCAACCGCTGCACGATGTCGTCGTGCAGCTCTCGAGCGATGCGGCGGCGCTCTTCCTCCTGCGCGTCAACCAACCGCTGATTGATCGTCGCGAGCGCCTCGGCGGCCAGCCTGCGTTCGGTGACATCCATGGCGGACCCGATGTAGCCGGCAAACGAGCCGTCCCCGTGGTATCTCGGCGCACCGGTACTGACGATCCACCGGTATTCACCATCGCGGCGGCGGAGTCGAAAATCGAGCTGGACCTGTTTTCGCCGATCGAAGGCACTTGCATAGCTGGCCAAGCACGAAACGATATCCTCGGGGTGCATTCCGTCGGTCCACCCGTTCCCGAGTACCGCGTCGAGCGGTTGACCGGTGAGATCGCGGCGGAATCGTTCTTCGCTCTCGCGCAACGCCTCCTCAGCGCGGGTTCGCTCGATGATATCGGCGGCCTGGCGGGCCAGCACGTCGAAGAACCGGAAGTCGTCCTCAATCGGCATGTGCGGTGCATACCAATGCGTTGAAATCATGCCCAGCGGACGGCCTGCGCGGGAGCGAAGCGGCGTCGATTGCACCGCTCGGATGCCCGAGCGTCGATATGCCTCCAGATCCTTCGTGCCGGCAATGAACGTGCACGCCTCGATGTCGGTTACCAGGACGCGCACGTTGTCGCGAAGCGCGACGCCGCACGTGTTGGCCGCGTCGGCGCTGACCCATTGCCAGAACGCCGCCGAGTCGGGATGGAAGTTCCGCCAGCCAATGAGCGCCAGCGATTCGCCGTCTGGCGCGAGCATCTGGACGCTGGCGGCATCAGATGTCATCAACTCCATCGCCGCATCGAGAATCTGCGCAAACAGAGCTTCCTGGGTCAATTCGGAAATCAATCGCGTGCTGATCGCCTGCAAGGTTCACGCGGCCGCCACCTCGCTCGCCAGGCGGCGCTCGCTCTGCCGCAGCGCGGCTCGAGCTCGCTTGCTGTCCGTCACGTCTCTCAGGATCTTGGAAGCGCCGACGATGGTGCCGGTAGCATCTCTGATCGGGGAGATCGTGATGGACACATCCAGCGTCCGGCCGTCCCGCGTTACGCGGCGCGTTTCGTAGTGCTCGATGCGTTCGCCGAGCCGAACCCGTCTCTCGATTCCTGAATAGTGCGCATAAGCTGTGGTTGACTTTGTCGACTAGTCACTGTCGAGTGCGCGCCGTAAGGTGGAATGGACAGAACGTTGAAGGAGGATCCGCGATGAACATCTCACGAGCAGGTTCGCAGCCGTCGGCGAAAGGACCCGCTGACTGGTTTACAGGCACCGTGCGTATTGATCCGCTGTTTCAAGCGCCGTCTCCGGCGCGGGCTGCTGCCGCGGCCGTCACGTTCGAGCCGGGCGCGCGCACCGCCTGGCATACGCATCCGCTGGGTCAAACGCTGATCGTCACCGCCGGGTCGGGACGCGCGCAGCGCCTGGGCGGACTCATCGAGGAGATTCGACCTGGCGACGTCGTGTGGTTTGCGCCGGGCGAAAAGCACTGGCACGGCGCGGCGCCGACGACGGCGATGACGCACATCGCGGTACAGGAGCAACTCGACGGGAAGGCGGTCGAATGGCTGGAACACGTCACCGACGAGCAGTACGGAGGAACAAGTACTGCGGTCGCCGGGAGTCCGTCATGACGATCGGTACATCCGACGCAGCACGCCAGGTGTTTCGCGTCCACGGCGTGCGCTACCAGTCGCGAAACGTCTCGCGCGCGGTAGCGTTTTACACAACAGAGCTCGGGTTCGTACTCAAGCATCAACAAGGCGAGGCGTTCGCCGCGGTTACCTGCGACGGCATCGACCTGTTGCTCAGCGGCGCCGACAGTTCGGGTGCGCGTCCGCTCCCGAACGGCGAACAACAGGAGCCTGGCGGGTGGAATCGCCTTGTGCTGGCGGTGTCCGATCTCGGCAGCGTGATCGCGTCTCTGAAAAGCCGGGGGATCCACTTTCGAAACGAAATGATCGCTGGACCTGGCGGAAAACAGGTTCAGATCCTCGATCCCGATGGCAATCCCATCGAGCTGTTCGAGTTAGCTGCGCGCCGCTAGTCCGAGGCGCGCGGCGCGCGCCGCAGCGACCTGCCGGCGTCAGCGCGACCGCTCATCGGAATAATCCGGCGCATCCCCGTGTTGATCATCGGCGTGAAAGAGGTGACGATCGTGCGGCCGACAGTCCCGGTGTCGGAGGATGCGGCGTGGGAAGATCTGCAGTTTCTCGAGGACCAGATCAACGAGTACAACTTCGCAACCACTGGAATCGGCGACGCACGAGGCCTCGCGATCCTTCTCCGCGAGCCGGACGGTCGAATTTGCGCGGGCCTCAGCGGCCACACCTGGGGAGGCGTCGCCGACGTGCGGTTCTTGTGGGTCGCCGAATCGAGGCGCCACAGCGGTGTCGGTAGCCGCCTCCTCCGTGCGGCGGAGGATGAAGCTCGCGCGCGCGGCTGCATCAAGATCGTGTTATCGACCCACAGCGTCCAGGCACCCGGCTTCTATCTCAAACACGGGTTCGTCGTCACCGGCACGTTTTCGGACTACCCGCGAGGCTACAGTTCGATGTTCCTCGAGAAGACTCTTCACTGACTGGCGGGTACGATAGGAGGGCTTACCTCGCATGTGGTTTCCTCGTTAATGCCACGGCAGAAACGCGATTCGGGATTGGACTGTCGATGCAGCGAGCGTTGTGACGACCGACGTTGTGACGACCGATCCCCGGTGACGACCTGGATCTGGTAGGGTTTAGCAGAGCAATGTCGAAAGGCGGAGGCGCATGACAAGAATGCTTGCCGTCGGTTTGGTCATGGGATCTCTCGCTCTTGGCCTTGTCGCGGGAACAAGGCCACAGATACAGCCGGCATCACAGATCACCGCAACGACCGACGACCTGGAACGGCGAGACCGCCCTGCCACCGATGATGACCTGCGCATCCTTCTGAAGGCGCACGAACTCCTCAGCAACGATGCGGTGTGGAATCGACAAGACGATCGCGAGTGCGCCGACGACGAGGCAACTGGCAAGAGGAGTTTGTTCTGCGCGTTGCAGAAAGCATGTATCGATGTGTTGGGCGTGTACGATCACCGCCGCGTTGCGTTACAGGAAGTACGATTCGCTGTCGAAGACGCGACGCGCGGGCAGGATTTCGAACATCGTCTCAGAGACTTCAATAATCTTCCGACGACCCATCTTGCCGATGTTCAGCGGGTTTTGGACGTGGCCACCGACCGGGTGAAGGCGCGATTGAAGAGCAAGTAGTCGCGACGCGGACCGTACAAACGAGGTGCAGATCCCCGGACCGTAAGTTAGACGGACACGACGCTCACGCAGACGAGACCTGGTAGCCCTTCGCCAGCGCGGTGAAGCCGGCCACTTCCGCGGCCTGCCGCGACCCGTCCCAGCCCAGCTCTTCGCCCATCAGCCGCGCAACCGCCGCCGCAGCGCGTGCGTTGAGAAACAGGGCCCGCGTCCGGCGCGCCAGTATGTCTTCGACGGTACGCGCCATCTCATGACGCGTCGCCCAGACGACCTCCGCCGCGGTGTACGGCAAGTCGGCGTGCGGCCGCGCCGCGAGCGACGGCGCGGCTCGCATCAACTGCTGGATCGCGAGCGCGTCGGAGCCGTAGCCGCGGAGTGTGCCGAATCGATCCGCGTTGGTGTGGAACCCGTGCACGTTGAGCGTGCCGGTCACGCACGGCCGCTCGGTCAGGCGCGCCAGGTCGGCGGCCTGGTCGACGGTGTGCTCGGCCATGTTGCGGTAGGTCGTCCACTTTCCGCCGGTCGTCGTCAGCAGCCCCGAGGCGTCGATGTGGATGGTGTGATCGCGCGACAAGGCGGCGGTCAGCCTCCCGTCGCCGCTCTTGACGAGCGGGCGGATGCCGACGAACACGCGCAGGACGTCGTCGCGCGTCGGCGCCTTGTGGAGATACCGGCCGGCTGTCTCGAGGATGAAGTCGATCTCCTCCTGCAGTGGCCGCGGCTCGAGCGTCGGCGTCTCGATCGACGTGTCGGTGGTGCCGACGAGCGCCGTGCCACGGGATCGCGAACATCACCCGGCCGTCCGCCGTATGCGGCACCATGATCGCCGCGTCAGCCGACAGGAACGACTTGTGAAACACCAGGTGAATGCCTGGCTGGGGGCGCTCAGCGACTGGGCTTCGGGCTCCGCCATGCGGCGCACTGAGTCGGAGAACGGGCCACTCGCATTGATCACCGCGCGCGCCGCGATCGTCCATTGCCGACCGTCTTCCTGATCGGCGGGGACGACGCTATCGACGAAACCGTCGAGACCTTCCGTGACGTCAACCACTGGTGCGTAGTTGACGAGCGTCGCCCCTTGATCGACGGCGGTCGCGACCAGCAGGACGCCGTAGCCGCGGCTCGCCGCATCGACGGCGATGCCGACGCCCGTGGCGCCGCCGTCAATCACGACGATGTCCCAGATATCGTTGTGCTGGGCAAGTCGCGCCAGCATGTCGGACCGTCGCACGTTCGATGGCCTCGTTGGATCGCACTCGGTCGATCGGTCAGCGCCTGCTCGCACTCTGCGCGGGCGAGCGGCGCCTGGCTGCGGATCATCGCCGGGAACGCTAACGGTGCGCTCGCGCGGCTGGAGACATCATGGTCGTAAAGATCGCTCCGCCACGAGCGAGCGCCTACGGCCGGTCGGAGTCGCCTACGACTCCGCGTCCACCTCCACCTCTGCAACATGACGCTCGACATCGGGTGATTGCTGGCGTTTTCGGCGGGCCAGCCTCGGAGGCGGCCGGGCATATCCCCTGCTACTGACACCACAGCACGGTGGAAGCCTGCCAACGCGAGGTGAGAGTGCCGATGCGTAAAACACTGAGGGTTCGACGCCGATGGATTCACGCTGTCGCCGCGCTGCTCCTTCTTGCGAGCGCGAGACAGGCGAATGCACAGGGGTTCGTCAGCCCGTTTGTCGGCTACAACTTCGGCGGCGATTCGGGATGCCCCGAGATCACCAACTGCGACGACAAGCATGTGAACTGGGGGCTCGGGTTTGGCGCCCTTGGCAGCATCGTCGGCTTCGAGGCCGAGTTTTCGAAGACCAGCGACTTTTTCGGATCGACCTCGAACCAATCGACCGACGTGGTCACCTTCATGGGCAATTTCATGCTCGCGCCGAAGGTCGGCCCCATCCAGCCATACCTCGAGGCTGGTATCGGACTGATTCGCACGTCGGTGGAAAACGTGGGCGAAAACAGCGACGAGAGCCAGATCGGATGGGACGTCGGCGGAGGCGTGATCGCGTTCTTCAGCCGGCACGTCGGCGTGCGCGGCGACATTCGCTATTTCCATTCCTTCGAGCTTCTCGATACGTCCAAGCTGCCCAATCTCCCGATCAACGAAACGAAACTGAATTTCGGCCGTTTCTCGGGCGCGCTCGTGCTCAAGTTCTAAAACACCTTGCGGATCGAGTCCCGGTTCCAGGCGGTCGTCGTTTCGCTCCTCATCGCGTTCGGCGCCACTCCTGCGGCGGCCCAGGAGCGCCCGAAGGTGGGCGTGGCATTCGGCGGCGGCAGCGCGCGCGGCATCGCCCACGTCGGCGTCATCCGCTGGTTCGAGGAGCATCACATTCCAATCGACGTCGCCGCGGGCACGAGCATGGGCGGCCTGATCGGCGGCTCGTTCGCGAGCGGCATGGACGCCGCCGAAATCCAGTCGATGCTGCGCGAGATCAACTGGGACGAGATGTTCGGGTTCTCGAATTTCGCGTTCAAGAACATCCGCCGCAAGACCGACGCCGGCGCCTACCCATCCCATCTCGAGTTCGGCCTCAAGAAAGGCATCGCGGGGCCGTCCGCGTTGAACAACGGCCAGCAGGTGGATCTCCTCATCACGAGAATCACGGCGCCCTATTACGGCGCGCCGACCTTCGACGCGCTGCCGACGCCGTTTCGTGTCGTCGCCGTCGACCTGAGGACGGCGACACCGGTCGTCATGGACCGCGGATCGTTCGCGAGCGCGCTGCGCGCAACGATGTCGCTGCCGGGTGTGTTCCCACCCGTCGAAATCGACGGCCAGGTGCTCGTCGACGGCGGCGCGATGAACAACATCCCGGCCGACGTGGTCCGCGCGATGGGCGGCCAGGTCGTGGTGGCGGTCAACGTCGGCGACCTCGACGACCAGGAGGCGATCAAGTACTCGGTCTTCGGCGTGATGGGCGCGAGCCTCGACGCGATGATGCGCGCAAACACCAAACGCGCGCTGGCAGCGGCCGACATCGTCCTCAACGTGCCGGTCAAGAGCTACGGCTCCCTGGCCTGGCGGAGGAGCGACGAGTTGATCGAGGAGGGCTACAAAGCGACGGAAGCGATCAAGGACCAACTCCTGCCGCACGCCCTGCCGGACGCGGAATGGCAGGCGTGGCTGAGCCGCCGTGCCGCCGCGCGCAAGACGACGCTCGCGTCTCCCGCCTTCGTTCATTTGGTGGGCGTGAAGTCGGGCGACGAACGCCGGATGTCCGAAGTCTTCAACGCCCATATCGGCAAGCCGCTCGATGTGGCGCTGCTCGAGCACGACCTCAATCAGCTGTCCGGGCTCGATCGCTACGAAACGATCCGCTGGCAGCTGACCACCGAAGCGTCTGGCGAGACCGGCCTCACGATTCGCGCCACCGAAAAGCAGAACGCGCCGCCGTTCCTGATGCTCGGCGTCAGCCTCGAAAACACGACCTCGGACCAGTTCCGGCTCAGTCTCGCGGGGCGGTATCTGCGCTTCGACGTCCTGGGATCGGGCACCGAGCTGCGGCTCGACGCCTCGGTCGGCTCCGATCCGTCGATCGCCGCCGCGCTGTATTACCCGATATGGCGCAGCACGTTCGTCGTTCCGTCAGCGGGGGCTACGACTCGCACCTACAATGTGATCCAGGACGACAACATCGTCGCGCGATATGGCGAAACGGTCTCCGGCGGCGGCCTCGACGTCGGGATGAACCTCGGTCGCGACAGCGACGTGCGGCTCGGCGCGTTCATCGGCCGCGTCGATGCGAACGTCATCGTCGGCGACCCCGGGCTGCCCGCCGCGACCGGCAAGGAGACCCGGACGCATCTCACCTGGCGCATGAACACGCAGGATCGCCTCGTCCAGCCGACACGCGGCGTCGCCGCGAACGCGTCGCTCACCTACACGATCGATGGCCCGGATGTCACGACGAGTGCCGATAGCGGTACGCCGCGATCGAGCGTCGATCTGCCGCAGTTGTCGGGCGAAGCCAACGTCTTCAAATCGCTCGGCGCGAAGAACAGATTCTTTCTCCTTGGCGGCGGCGGCACGTCGTTCTCGCATCATCCGCTCCCGATCGATCAGTTTCAGCTCGGCACGCCGCTCCATTTGAGCGCCTACGGGGTCGGGGAAGTTAGAGGCGACCATTACTGGCTCGCGACCGTCGGTGCGTCGCATGAGATCGGACGGCTGCCGGACTTTCTCGGCGGCCCGGTGCATGTCGGCGTCTGGCTCGAGAACGGCGATGCGTTCGACACTTGGAGCGATCTCTCGTGGCGCACGCACGTGAGCACCGGTCTCATCGTCGACACGCTGATCGGACCGATGCTGCTCGGCGGCAGCGCAGGATTCGACGGCCGCTGGCGGACCTACGTCGGCATCGGGCGGCTGATCCGCTAGACTGCATCCGTGAAGGTCAAATGTTTCGGGTGTGACGCGCTCGTCGCGGCGAACGACACCGACGCCGTCGTCGAAGCGTTCGTCGTCCACGGGCAAGAGCGCCACACCTGGTCGTACCCGGAGGAAGCGCTCCGGCACTACGCGCGCAACTACGCCGAGGCGACCGAGCGGCTCAGCGGCGGCACGGAACGACTGAACGAGATCGGCGATATCACGCTGCATCCGGTGACCGAGAGCCGCATCGGCGACTGGCTCCGGTTCTTCGACCATGACGGGTTCGCCGGCAACCCCGATTGGGCCTCGTGTTATTGCCTCGAACCGCATGTGCCGGCGACGCCCGAGGAGCCCGAGCGCGCCTGGCGCGAGACACGCGCGACCGTGGCCGAGCGATTTCGAGACGGCACGACCTTCGGCTATCTCGCGTACGTCGACGGCCGGCCCGCCGGGTGGGTCAATGCCTCACGACGCTCCGACTACGGCCTCTACCGACAGGTCGATCCCGAAGGACCGGAACCGGCGTCGGTCATCGGCGTCTCGTGCTTCGTCATCGCGCCGCCGTTTCGACGGCACGGCATCGCCTCCGCACTGCTCGATCGCGTGATCGCGGACGCCCGAGCCCGCGGCGCCGCGTGGATCGAGGCGTATCCGCTCAACAAACCCGAAGCGAGCGCCGCCGGTCATTTCCGCGGTCCGAGATCCATGTACGACGCACGCGGGTTCAAGCCGATCGAAGTGCGGGAGCGCGACACGGTCATGCGCCTGGCGGCCGATCCTGATTAGGCACCACGCGGGCAGCCGTGACGGCTGCCCGCGCGTCATTCTCGGAATCGCTCTGCGTCACGCCGCGAACGGGTTCTCGTCCGCCGTCGGACCATACACTGACGGCACCGACTGATTGAGCATCCGCAGATAGACGAGCAGCTGGCCGCGGTGATGGTACCAGTGGTTCAACATGATCGCGCGCACGAATGCGATGCGCGGCATCGCCATGATGTCCGTGCCGCCGCGCTGCAGCCGCCACATCGCGCCCATCTTCGCATCGTCGAATCCGCCGAGCGTCCGCCTCGCCTTCGCGACGCTGTCTGTCAGTGCTGGTACCAGCTCCGCCGCGCTCGATGCCTCGGTCTGGATGAAGTTGGGCGGGACAGGCACAGTATCCATCGCCGCCAACTCCGCGACATTGCCCGGCACCGTTGCGACATGAAGCGCGAGCTGACCGAGCGACATCGATTTCGGATGCGGCTTCCACGACAGGTGCGCCTGCGGTATCCGCTCGAGCACGCGCCGCGTGGTTTGCGCTTCCTGCTCGAGCTCGGCGAGCAATCCCTCGATCATCGTCATGGCGGGTCTCCTAACCGGCGGCGGCTTCTGCCGCCTTCCGTACGCGCGCGTGCAATGCCGACCAGCCTGTCGCGAGCCGCGGGCGATGATCCTCCGGGAACGGCCCGACAAGCGTGTGCGTGAATTTGATCAGCGTGCCTTCCGGCGTTTCGGTGAGCCGGTAGAGCAGGTTCGACGTGGCCGCTGTCGACATGAACAGCGGTCCCCAGATTTCGAGCAGCGCCGGCCGCTTGATGCTCTGCACGAAACCCCACAGGTGCCCGTTGTCACCGCCCAGGTCGCGATACCAGCGGCCGCCGGGACGGGTTTCGAGGACCAGCGGCAGCGGCGTGCCGTCGGGGCCTTCGTTCAGCCGGCCCATCTGCGCGACGAGCGACGCAAAGGTCTGCTCGAGCGAGGCGCGAACGGAGATTTCCTCCGTAATGGTAAAGGTCTGCGTTTCCGAAGCCGGTGCAGTCGTTGTCATCGTTCCTCCTCCGCGTGTGCCTTGATCCGCCGGAGCTGTCCTCGCCAGTGCTGGGCGAACATCCGGGACCAGTCGTGAATCGTGCGCAGCACTTCCGCATTCGTTCGATACATCGTCCTTCTGCCGGCACGCCGTACCGTCACGAGGTTGACGGTCCGCAACACCTGCAGGTGCTTCGATACCGAGGGCTGCGTCATCTCGAGAGCGTCGGCGATGTCGCCGACCGAGCGCTCTTCCGCCGCGAGAAACTCCAGAATGTGGCGGCGGCGAGGTTCGGCGATGGCGTTGAACGGATCTGACGAGGTCGGCGCTCGCGGCATGCGCACGTCAATATATTCCCATATGGGAATAAGTCAAGTCCCCGGCGCGGGTGCGCGCCCGCCGGTCCGCAAATTGCCTCCAGTACGCGCATGAAAAAGACCTGGATGGCCGCGTCGGCCGCGGTGGCTGCCGGCGCCGTCGTGATCGCGCGGACCGCGACGCGCCGTGATGGGGCCCTCGAAGAAGAGTTCGCCGACGACACCTTCCAGATCACCGGCGTCACGATGTCGAGGCACGGGCGGCTCTTCGTGAATTACCCGCGCTGGTCCGATACGTACCTGAACGCGGTGGTCGAGCTGCTGCCGGACGGATCGACGCGGCCTTTCCCCGACGAAATGTGGAACAGATGGGACCGCAAGCCCCACACCGCGACCACCCACTTCGTCTGCGTGCAAAGCGTCGTCGCCGACGATCAGGACGCGTTGTGGGTGCTCGACCCGGCGGCGCCGATGTTGACCTCACCGGTCCCGAACGGCGCCAAGCTGGTAAAGATCGATCTGTTCTCCAACCGCGTCGTGCAGGTGATTGCGTTCGGGCCGGAGGTGATTCGCGCTGACTCGTACCTGAACGACGTCCGCATCGATCTTCGCTCGCAGACGGCGTACATCACCGACAGTGGCGCCGGCGGCATCGTCGTTGTCGATCTCGCCAGCGGCCGCGCGCGGCGGACGCTCGATGCCCATCCGTCGGTGATGGCGGAACCCGGCGTGGAAGTCGTCGTCAACGGCAAGCCGGTGGTCGACGCCCAGGGGCAGCCGCCGAAATTCAATGCCGATGGGATCGCGCTGTCGAAGGACGGCGCGTGGTTGTATTACCAGCCGATCACCGCGACGGCGATGTATCGCGTCCGGACCGACGTCCTTCGAGATCCGCACGCGTCGGCAACGGCGGCAGGCGCAGCCGTCGAGCGGTATGCGTCGACGTTCCCCGTCGACGGCCTGTGGATCGACGCGCAGGACCGCATCTACTTGAGCGACATCACGCACACGGCCGTTTCACGCCTGCTGCCCGACCGGACAATCGAGCGGCTGATCGTCGACCGCCGGCTGCAGTGGCCCGACACGTTCACGCAGGGGCCGGACGGCGCCATGTACGTGACCGCCTCGCACATCGACGAATCGCCAACCTACAACGGCGGGAAGAGCGTCCGGACGCGTCCGTACGGCGTCTACAGATTCATGCCGCCCGCGTAGGCCTCCGGCTCGAGCTCGCCGCCTGCGCGCCGGCCGCTGGCGCAGAGCGGCTCGAGCGTGTTTGCGTTATAGTGCCGGCGATGTCCTTCTACGAGCGCGGCCCGGTTCGCATCTACTACGAAGAGGCCGGCACCGGCTTTCCGTTGCTGCTCATCGCCGGCGGCGGATTGAACTCGACGATCGCCGGCCTGAAGCGCGGCGACCCATTCAATCCGATCGCCGAATTCAAGGGCGAGTACCGCTGCATCGCAGCGGACCTGCGCAACGCCACGGACGGCCAATCCACCGGGCCGCTCGAAACCGATCGGCCGTGGGACGCTTACACCGACGATCATCTCGGCGTGATGGATCACCTGCGCATCGACAAGTTCATGGTGATGGGGTTCTGCATCGGCGGACCATTCATCTGGAACCTGTTGAAGCGCGCGCCCGATCGGATCGTCGCCGCGGTCCTGGCGCAGCCGAGCGGATCACGCCCGGAGATGCGCGACCTGTTCTACGAGACGAACATGAAAGGATGGGGACCGGCGCTCACGAAGCGGCGGCCCGACATCACGACGGCAATGGTTGACACGTTCCTGACCAAAATGTACCGGACCAATCCGGACTTCGTGTTCACTGTCACGCGTGATTTCGTCCGCGGCTGCCGCACGCCGCTGCTGATCCTGCCCGACGACATCCCGGCGCATCCCTACGCCGTCGCGATGGAAGCGGCGATGCTGGCTCCGAATGCCGAGGTGAGCATCTTCCCGTGGAAGGAACCGAAGGAGCGCATTCCGCTCGCGGTGCGGCAGATCCGGTCCTTCCTCCGCGCACATCGGCCGTCGTAGGCGTCCGAGCTTTAATGCCGCAACCCGCCGTCACGCGACGGTATCAGGGTGTGCGAAGCGCGTCGACGAACTGCGTCAGTTCGACGTCGTTGAGATCGGACACGGCCCAGAACGTCATGCCGTCGCGGACCCAGCGGTGGACATGGAATCCCCGCACCGATCGGGCGGACGGCGTCGCCGTGTCGTCGCGGTCGGCCGAAACGAACACGTTGATCGTGTGCTTCTGCCGTTGATAGACCAGCGCAGCCACCGGCTGCCCGGCAAGATAGTCGAGGCGGCCGCCCACCAGCGGAAAGCCGCGTGAGGCGAGATCGACGACCGGCGGAGAGAAATCGAGCTTACCGAGAAACCACGGTTTGACCGTGTGCTGATCGCTAGACTCGACGTCGAAGAGGTGGTTGGCCATGAGCGAGCGAACGTGGCCGTCGACGACCTGCTCGACAACTGTGTCGCCGCGTCGAGACGACGATCGCAGCAGCGTGATGCCGCCGCCAACCGCGATCACCAGCACCGCTGCCGCGGCCCACGCGGCGACGTGCCGCAGCGAGCTGGATCGGGTCGTCTGCGCCAACACCTGCTGGCGTAGACGATCCGGAGCCGAATGGTACGGCGCGACACGCACCAGCCGGCTCAACGCCTGGCGCTCGGCCAACTTGCCATGGCAGGTCGCACACCCGCTCAAGTGTTCGCGGACCGCCGCGGCGGATTCGACCTCGAGCTCGCCGTCGACGTATGGGTCGAGATCGCGGGCTGCCTGTTCGCACGTCATCGCAGCGTCTCCATCGCCGTCTCCGGTTTCAGCACTGCCGCCAGCCGATCGCGGGCCCGCGCCAGTCGCGACATCACCGTGCCGATCGGCACACGCACCACCGCGGCGATCTCCTTGTAAGACAAGCCTTCGATTTCGCGCAGCACGACCACCTCGCGGAAGTCGACCGGCAACTGCTCGAGCGCGGCGCGGACGCGCGCAACGGTGTGCTGCTGCATCAGCCGTTCCTCCGGATCGAGCGCATCGTCTTGCCGTTGGTCCGCGACGCCGTCCGACGATGTCTCCGCCGCCGGCGAGCGCCGCGAGACGCGGCTGTACCAGGTGTTGCGGACGATCGCGAAGAGCCACGCGCGCGCGTCGTCGTCGCGAAGCGATGAGAAGAAGCGCATCGCGCGCACGCACGCGTCCTGGACGAGGTCCTCTGCGTCGGCATCGTTCCGGGTCAGCCAGCGTGCGTAATTGAACGCCGCATCGAGGTGCGGGAGCACGGTGTTGTCGAACAGCCGCTGAGGCATCACTCCTTCTCATAGACCCGCGAGCGAACGCTTTTATTCCCGGGAATACCGCTGGTGCCGTCGTGGTCGTATCAGCAGATGGCGTTCACTGACACGGGCAACGGGCGCGGACTTCGCTGCGCCCATAAGGGAGATGTATGGCAACGATCGACGAGCACGACCGAAGACAGTTTCTGAAATGCATGGCCTGGGTCGGCACCGGCGCTCTCTGGACGTTGTCGAGCGGCGTCCTCAAAGGATCGCCGCTCGGACACGCCAGTCGGCCGACGATGTCGAGGCGCGCTGACAGCGTACTTCGCTTCGCGCAGATCAGCGACAGCCACATCGGCTTCGACAAGGCGGCCAACACCGACGTCACCGCGACGCTGCGCGCGGCAATCGCGAAGATTAAAGCCGCCCCGGAGCCGCCGGCCTTTGTCCTGCACACCGGCGACCTGACCCATCTCTCGAAGCCGGCCGAATTCGACACCGTGCAGCAGGTGTTATCGGAAGTATCGATGCCGGTGTTCTACGTTCCCGGCGAGCACGACGTGATCGAGGACGACGGCGCGCAGTACCTGCAGCGGTTTGGCAAGGGCACGCAGGGCGGCGGCTGGTACAGCTTCGATCAGGACGGGGTGCATTTCATCGCGCTCGTCAACGTCGTCAACCTCAAGGCCGGCGGCCTTGGCACACTCGGCAACGAGCAGCTCGAATGGCTCGAGCGCGACGTCAAACATCTCAAGAGCAGCACGCCAATCATCGTGTTCGCGCACATTCCGCTCTGGTCGGTGTATCCCGAGTGGGGCTGGGCCACCGACGACAGCACGCAGGCATTGTCCTATCTGCGCCGATTCGGGTCAGTGTCGGTGCTCAACGGCCACATTCACCAGGTGATGCAGAAAGTCGAGGGACACGTCACCTTCCACACGGCGATGTCGACTGCCTTCCCCCAGCCGACCCCCGGCAGCGCGCCGTCGCCCGGACCGATGAAGGTGTCCGACGAGCGGCTGCGACAGGTCCTCGGCCTGTCGCGGATCTCGCTGCACGGCGTCGATCATCCGATTGCGATCACCGATGTCCCGCTCGAAGCCGAAACGGCGACCGCTGCGGCGCACGACGTCGTGGTGGACAACTTCAGCTTCGCGCCCGAGGCGACCGCCGTGCCCGTGGGTACTACCGTCCGATGGACCAATCGCGACGACGTGCCGCACAACATCGTCAGCACCGACCGGCAATTCAAGTCGCCGGTGCTGGACACCGACGAGCAGTTCTCGTACCGGTTCGATCGGCCGGGCGCGTATCGCTACTTCTGCTCGCTCCATCCCAAGATGACCGGCCGCGTCGTGGTCGGCTGACGGACGCGTCGCCTTCGCGTTCACGAACTGCCCGAAAGGATCCCGTCATGCGCAGGTTTTGTTTGGCGGCCATTGTGGCCGCAGTAGCCCTCGGTGCCGCCGCGTGCGGCGACACCACCGGATCGTCAGCGACGAGTCCCAGCACGACAACCGCGCCGCCGGCCGGCGCGATCACGATCGACGTCGTTGGCATCGACGGCGCCCGCTCGTTCTCGCCGAATCCAGCCACTGTACCGCCGCGACACGTCGTCGTGTGGCACAACGTTGACTCGGTCACGCACCGCGTGGTGCTCAACGACGGCCAGCTCGATACCGGCAACATTCCGCCAGGAGCCTTCAGCGCGCCGATGACGCTCGACGGATCCGGCGCGTATCACTGCTCGATCCACCCGCCCATGGTCGGCCGCATCACGGGCGCCGGATAGCGGAAAGCGCGACGGTCCGACTGAAGCCGGACACTACCGGGACGCCATACGACACAATACGCGCGTGTTCGCGATTTCCGCCGCGGCGTTGTTTCTCGCCGGCCTTTGCGTTGCAGCGGCTCGAGGATCGCTGCCGCTCGCCGTGCCGATCGTCTACGGCGCGGCGAGCGCCGCGGCGGTGATCGTCTACGCCGCCGACAAATCCGCGGCGCGGCGCGATGACTGGCGGACGCCTGAGCGCACGCTACATCTGCTGGCGCTCGTCGGCGGATGGCCAGGCGCGCTCGTCGCCCAGACCGTGTTCCGTCACAAAACGCGGAAGGTCTCGTTCCGGATCATGTTCTGGGCGACGGTCGCGCTGAACTGCGCCGCCCTCGCGTGGTGGATCGTCCGAGTCTCGCCTTGATTATTTGCCGCCGTAGCTGACGCGCCAGATCGCGTTCGAGCCGTCGTCGCTGACGAGCAGCGCGCCGTCGGCGGCCATCGTGACGCCGACCGGTCGGCCCCACACGTGGCCGCCGTCGACGACGAAACCGGTGAGGAAGTCTTCGTACTCGCCAGTCGGGACGCCGTTCTTCAGCGGCAGGCGGACTACCTTGTACCCGGTGCGCACCACGCGGTTCCACGAGCCGTGCTCGGCGGCGAAGATGCTGCCGCGATGCTCGGGCGCGAACTGCGTGCCGGTGTAAAAGAGCAGCTCGAGCGACGCGCTGTGCGGCTGCAGCAGCACGTCGGGGACTTTCACCGTCGCTTTCAGTTCCTGATGCTTGCCGGCATGGCGCGGGTCCTGGTGCGCGCCGATGTAGAACCACGGCCAGCCGTAGAAGCCGCCGGGTTCGATGTGCGAGATGTAATCGGGGACGAGGTTGTCGCCGAGCGCGTCGCGCTCGTTGACCGACACCCACACGTCGCCGGTCTGCGGATGCACCGCGAGGCCGACGGCGTTGCGGATTCCCGAGGCATACACGCGCCGGCCGCTGCCGTCCGGGTTGAACTCGAGGACGGTGGCGCGATCCTTCTCCCCGGGATTCGACTCCACATCGTCGACGTTGGTGAGCGATCCGACCGAGACGTACATCTTGCGTCCGTCGCGCGAGAAGACGACGTCGCGCGACCAGTGGCCGCGGCCGGGCGGCGTGCTCGTCGGCACGGCAGCAATTGTCTCGGCGCCGCCGCGCGCCTTGAGGTCGCCAACCTGATACGCGAAGCGCACCACCCCGTCGGTGTTACCGACGTAGAGATGCGTCGGATGCGGTCCCGGCGGATAGAACGCGATCCCGAACGGACGCGCGAGGCCGCTGGCGAACACCTCGGTCGACTGGACATGGCCGCTGGCGTCGCGGCCGCGAAGGACCTTGATCCGGCCGGGCCGGCTCTCGGCAACGAAGACGTCGCCGTTTGGCGCGGTCCGCATCAGCCGCGGGTTCTCGAGCGCGTCGGCGTACAGCGACACGCTGTAGCCAGGCAGCGCCTGCAGCTTCGCGTTGGCGGGACGAGGCACGGTCGCCGGCGCGTTGCTCGCCGACCCGGTCGCGAACGGCGCCGGCAGATCCGAGACGGTGATGTGATGGATCGCGCCCGGATGGTCGATGTGGAAGTCGCCGAACGCCGATTGATCGCCGCGCGCCGACGCGGCGACGAGCACGGCACAGACTGCGATGACGGCTCTGCTCACGCCTGCTCTCTCTTGAAGCAACTCGGGCGATTCGCGAAACACTGTAACAGCTCGGTATTTGCGAGATCAAAGCAAAACCCAAAGAGCGCAAAGCGGCGCAGAGACGGGCGGAGAAATGCGTCTGCCGCTGCATCCCGGTCCACGGAACCACGAAGATCACGAAGCGAAGGCGCGAAGATTCGCGGGCGCCGACGCCGCCCAATTCCCGGCCACCATTGCGTCGGCCGCGGAGTAGAATCGGGCCGAATCGCGCCCGGTGTTCCGCCCGCGAAACGAGGTGCCGGCCATGAGAGTCGATACGAGGCAGCGCGTCCACCGCTTCAGTGTCGCGGCGATGGCCGCGATGACGTTCGCCTTCATGACCGTCCGCGGCGAACCGGAGCTGCGCGCGCAAAATCGAACGTCGTTCGAGCGGTGGGTCGGCACGTGGGCGACCGCGGAAGTCGGCCGTCCCCAGAATCCGACGGCACCGCCGCCGGCGCCGCGCCCCTTCATGCCGAACGCGAGGTGCTCGGCGCCGACCGCAGCGGCCGTGTCCGCCGCACCGGCCGTGTCCGCCGCGCCGGCCCAGACATTCGCGCCGCCGCCTTACATCCAGTTCACGAATCAGACGCTCCGGCAGATCGTCCACGCCAGCATTGGCGGCTCGAAGGTGCGCGTGGTGCTCAGCAACGCCTACGGTACGGCGCCCGTCACCGTCGGTGCGGCGCACATCGCGCTGCGCGAGACGCAGGCAGCGATCAAGGCCGCGTCGGGAAAGCCGCTGACATTTTCCGGCCAGCCGACGATCACGATTCCCGCGAACGCGGTGATCTACAGCGATCCCGTGAACCTCACCGTCGCACCGATGGCCGATCTCGCCATCGATCTGTATCTGCCGGGCACGACCAACACGCCGGCGACGATCACGATGCACGGCGGTGCGCTGCAGACCAGCTACGTCTCCGAAACCGGCAACCACGCCGGCAAGGCGACGATGCCGCAGGCTGGCACGACGCAAAGCTGGTTCCTCTTGTCGCGCGTCGACGTCGTCGCCCCGGAGGCCGCCGGCGCGATCGTCGCGTTTGGCGATTCGATCACCGATGGTGCGCGATCGACGCCGGATACGAACAACCGCTGGCCGGATCATCTCGCCCGGCGCCTGCAGTCGCAGGGCATCAGGATGGGCGTGCTGAACGCCGGCATCGGCGGCAACCGGGTGTTGAACGAGGCGCCGGTGGCGCCAGGCGCCGACATGCGCGCGGTCGGCGCGGGCATCAACGCGCTGGCCCGCTTCGAGCGCCACGTCCTGTCGCTGCCGGGCGCAACCCATGTGATCGTGCTCGAGGGGATCAACGACATCGGCAACGCACGCGACAACCCGACGCCGAGCGCGGCGGATCTGATCGCCGCCCACAAGCAGCTCATCGAACAAGCGCACGCACGCGGCCTCACCATCATCGGCGCGACGCTGACGCCGTTCTGGGGCGCGGCGTATTACACGGAGGCCGGCGAGGCCAAGCGGCAGGCGCTCAACGAGTGGATTCGCACGGGGAAGGGCTACGACGGCGTGATCGATTTCGACAAGGCGGCGCGCGATCCGGGCGATCCGAAGAAGCTGCTCGAGAAGTACGACTCGTGCGACTACCTCCACCCGAGCGACGCCGGCTACAAGGCGATGGCCGACGCGATCGACCTGTCGCTGTTCAAGAACAGTCCAGCGGCTACCGCTTCGCGGTAGCTGTCGCGCGTCGGGGGTTGGGGATTAGGGAGTGGGGATTGGGGTGATTGGTGAATAGATCATCACCAATCCCCACTCACCCCAATCCCCAATCCCTGATCCCTAATCCCCGGTCAGATCGCGGTACGCCTGCTCGTACAGCGGGACGACATCCTCGGCGCAGAAATGCGCGCGGACGCGCGCGGCGGCGGCGCGTCCGATTCGCAACCGGTGCGCCTCGTCGGTCAGCAGATCGATCGCCCGCGCGGCCATCACATCGACCTCGTCCAGCGCGCACAGGTACCCGGTTGCGCCGTCCTCGACCGCTTCTGGAAGCCCGCCGACCCGCGCGGCGACCACCGGCAGCTCGCACGCCATCGCCTCGAGCGCCGCGAGGCCGAAGCTCTCCTGCGCCGACGGCAGCAGGAAGACGTCCGCCGCCGACAGCCAGGCGACGAGGTCGTGCCGCTCGCCGGCGAAGCGGACGCGGTCGGTCAACCCCAGTTCCTCGATCCGCCGTTCGAGCGGCTCGCGGTCGGGGCCATCGCCGACCATCGCCAGGACCGCATCGACCGTGTCGAGCACGCGCCGGAACACGTCGAGGACGACGTTGACACGCTTGACGGGTCGAAAGTTCGACACGTGAATCAGCACGCGCGCGTCCGGATGCGCACCGCAGATCTCGCGGCGCAGCGCCGCATCGGGACGGCGCCGCCACTCCGCACAGTCGAGAAAATTGGGAATCACGCGGATCTCACGGCCGATGCCGAGCGACCGGATGGTGTCCTCGCGCAGGCTCGCCGAGACCGCCGTGACGAGATCCGATTGCTCGATCGCGTAGCTGACGACCGCTTCGTAGCTCGGGTCGGTGCCGAGCAGCGTGATGTCGGTGCCGTGCAGCGTGGTGATCGTCCGCGGCGGCCGCGCGTGAGGACCGCGCGCGAGCATTTCGCGCGCCAGATGCGCCGCCGTCGCATGCGGCACCGCATAGTGCGCGTGGACGATGTCGATCGGCTGGCTGCGCGCGAGCGTGACGATCGAGTTGGTGAGGCCGAGCAGGTACTGCGGCTCGCGGAACAGCGGGTAATCCGGCATCTGCACCTGCACGAACGTCGGCCCGCGCGCGTCGGATCGCCACCGGAACGGCCGCTCGCGGCTCAGCACGTAGACGTCGTGGCTGCGCGCAGCGAGCGCGTGGGCGAGCTCGGTGGCGACGACACCGCTGCCGCCGACCGACGCGTAGCAGAGGATGGCGATCCGCACGCGCTCAGCTCGAACGCTTCAGCAGCGTCGCACGCTGCACCGGTTCGCGCACGACCACGCCTTCCGCGAAGGCGACGCCGGCCAGCGCACCGAACTGTGCGTCGCGGCTCTCGATCAGCGCGCGAAAGGTCGGCGCGGTCAGCCGCGTCGACACCGCCTCACCGTCGGGCTGCGGCGTGAACTGGCTGCGATAGCAGGCGAGCGCCGCGCGCTTGGCCTCGTAGTGCGCCGACACGTCGACGACGAACGAGGGCGCGACCGAGTCGTTGATGAAGTAGTAGCAGACCCAGTCCGGCCGCCACGCCTCGCCGTCAGCCGCGTAGCGGCGCAGCCCGCTGGCAAACGCGGCCGACGTCAGCACGTCGCTGGCGCGCACGTGATCGGGATGACGATCGTTCCAGTGCGGAATCGCGAGCGCCTGCGGCCGGTGATGGCGAATCGCCTCGACCGCAGATCGCACGAGCGCCGGCGTGTTGGCGATGCCGCCGTCGGGCCAGCCAAGGTTCCCGCGAACGGCGACGCCGAGCACCTGCGCTGCGGCGTCGGCTTCGACGCGGCGCGTCGCAGGCGTGCCATTGCTCGACAGCTCCCCTGCCGTGAGATCGATGATGCCGACCGAGTAGCCATCGGCGGCGTGACGCGCGATCGAACCTCCCAGGCCGATCTCCGCATCGTCGGGATGCGGGGCGAAGACGAGCAGATCCATGCGATGTCAGTATGCGATCAGGCGCTCGGCGGATTTTCACGCTCGGACGCCGTGCCGGCGTCGGCCACCTTCGTCGCGGCGGCGCCGCGCTGCCACGCCCACCCGAAGGCGGTGAGCGCCGCCAGACCGACGGCGCCGCGGCGCAGCCACCGCGGCATGCCGGATCGCTGCGGGTCGGGCGACAGCAATTCGCGATACGTCGCCGCCGTATCCGACGCCGACGGCTCCGGCTGCCTCGGCCGATGCCGCCGCTCGGGCGCTGGAATCCAGCGCGTGATATACGCGAAGGTCTCCGATCCGCACACCGGGCACCGCTGCCCGTCGTGCACTTCGTCGCAGTCCACACACAATCGGGCCAGATCCAGATGCATGCCTCAGTGTATACGCGGAGCGTAAACGCCGGGCTCGACCGCAGTCGCCGTTCAGGGCAGCGAGCGGATTCTGATATTGCGGAACGCGATCGGGAATTGCTGATACTGCAGCCGCAGGGGTCCTTCTGCAAACTTCGTGTCGTGCACGTCGAGCGTGATGTCGCCATTCAGTTCGACAACAAGGTGATCGCCGTCTGCCGTGATCTGATATCGGTTCCACTCATTCGGCTTGAACGTGTAGGTACGCGCGGTTTTCGCGACGCCAACGATCGCGCCGGTGTTGAACCCGGCCGGCTGCTGCCGCCAGATCTGCACCTCGTAGCCGCCGCTGTTGTCGTCCGCCGATCGGACGAAGACACCGCTGTTGACCTCTTCGCCGCACTTGAATTCAACCGAAAGCACGAAGTTCTTGAATCGTCGATCGGAGGTGAGGTACCCGGCCGGTTCGCCGCACGGCATCAACGATCCGTCGACGACCTGCCAGTGCGAGGAGCCTGGCGCCGATGAAGAAGCCGCGGCCGCGGACGGGCACGGCTGCGGCGTGCCGAACTGACCGGGCACCGGCGTTTGCGGCGCGCCGCCGCGCGCTGCTCGCCGAGGCGGTACCGACGCGTGCCAGCCATTCAACGTCTTGCCGTCGAAAAGGCTTTGCCATCCTTCCGCCCGCTCCTGGGCGACGCGCGCATTCACGGCACCCGCGCAGAACACGACGACGACGACTGAAAAGAGGCGTGTTGTTTTCATCGGCTTCTATGCCCCTCCGCCGGCGCGCCGAGCGTAGCATAGCGGCATGAATCGGATCCCCACCCGCATGGCGCTGCTACTGGCGATCGCCGCGACAGCTGCGGCGGCTCCCCGCGGGTCGACACAGGTCGCGCCGGCATCGCGGGACGGGTTCGCGATGCGTGTGGTCACCGATGCGCTCGCCAATCCATTCCAGGTCGTATGGGGGCCGGACGACTACCTGTGGGCGACCGAACGCACGGGCGCACGGATCGTACGAATCAACCCCGCGGATGGAACGACGACCTCGATCCGGACGATCGGCGATGTCCTCGCCGATGGCCCCGGCGGCGTGCTCGGCATGGCGCTCGATCCGGCCCTGCTGAAAGGAACCGGCGGCGATTACGTGTACGTCGCGTACACCTACGATGCGGACGCGGACCCGGCGACAATCGCGCGACGGACGAAGATCGTGCGCTTCACCTACGATTCGGCTGCGCATGCGCTCGGCAGCGCGCGCGAGATTCTCGCCGATCTTCCCGCCGGCACCGATCACCAGGGCGGACGCCTGGTCCTCGGTCCCGACCGGAAGCTCTACTTCACGATTGGCGACCTCGGCGCGAACCAGCTCGCCAACTTCTGTAAACCCGATCGCGCGCAGAGCCTGCCGACGCTCGCACAGGTACAGAAGCGGGACTGGTCGCTGTACGAAGGGAAAGTGCTGCGGCTGAACCTGGACGGATCGATTCCGCCGGACAATCCGGTGATCGCCGGCGTGCGCAGCCACATTTACTCGTACGGCCACCGCAATCCACAGGGGCTCGCCTTCGCGCCGGACGGCAAGCTGTACGAATCCGAGCACGGGCCGAACACCGACGACGAGATCAACGTGATACGCGGCGGCGGCAACTACGGCTGGCCGTACGTCGCCGGCTATCGCGACGATCAGTCGTATGCCTTCGCGAACTGGTCGGCGTCAAAGGGCGTCCCGTGCGAGTCGCTGACGTTCACCGCGTATCCCGCCGTGCCGCCGTCGGTGCCGCTGCAGAAAGAGAGCGCCTGGAACCATCCCGACTTCGTCCCGCCGATGCGGACCTTCCATACGGTCCCCACCGGGTACGACTTCAAGAACGCGAAATGCGCCAATCGCGAGTTGTATTACCAGTGCTGGCCGACGGTCGCGCCTTCGAGCCTCGCCGTCTACTCGGCGAAGACTGGCATCCCGGGTTGGGATCACTCGCTGCTGATGCCGAGCCTGAAGCACGGTACGGTGTTCCGCGTGCAACTCGACGCCGCTGGCACGGCGGTCGTCGGCGACCCTGACGCGCACGAGTACTTCAAGACGGTCAATCGCTACCGTGATGTGGCCATACGGCCGGATGGCCTGGCGCTGTTGGTGGCCACCGATAGCGAGGGCAACACGAACGATGAATCCGGCAGGCCCGCCGCGCGCGTCGAGAACGCCGGCGCGATCCTCGAGTTCCGCTATATTGCGAAGCAGTCACGGTAGCAGTTCAAAGCTTACGTAGGTGCGGGCTTTCAGCCCGCACGGCCGCCCTGAAAGGGCGGCCCTACGTCAATTTTGAAGCGGGAAGAAATCAGAGATCCGCGAGCCGGTTGGCGGCGTCGCCGAAGCGATCGAGCTTCACGCCCATCCGGTCCATGAGCGAGAGATAGAAGCTGCATAGCTTCCGGTTCTCGTCGCCGGCGCCGGTGTAATCGAGCACGCGGCCGGTCTCGAGCGTGCCGCCAAGCGTCCCCGCTGTGAGTACCGGAACTTTCGTGCTGTCGTGCTGACTGCCCGACCACATGTTCGACATGAACACGAGACACGAGTTATCGAGCACCGTGTGCTCGCCTTCCCGCATCGCGGCCAGCTTCTCGATCAAGTAGGCGTACTGCGTCAGATAGAACTGGTTGACGCGCATGAACGCCTCGCTCGTGTCCTCATGGCTCGCCAGATGGTGCGCCAGCTTGACGTCGAGGAACGGATAGAACAGCCCCGAGATGTCGCGGCACAGGAGCAGCGTCGCGATGCGCGTCTTGTCGGTCTGGAAGGCCAGCGCGAGGATGTCGCACATCAGCCGCATGTGATCGCGGATGTCCTCGGGCAGGCCGTTGTCGGGCCGCGCCATCATCGCCGCCGCGCGGCCGCGGTTGGTCGCGCTGGCGTCGGCCTTCTCTTTCGCGGCGCGCATGTCCTGGGCGCGCTTCTCGACGTCGCGCACGCTGGTGAGATATTCATCGAGCTTGCCTTTGTCTGCCGCGCTGACGCGGTGACCGAGCGACGCGATCTGATCGCGCACGCGATCGAGCACGCTCAGGTTGCGCTGGCTGCCGCGGTTCTCGAACAGGCTGTCGAAGGCCAGCGACGGATACACCTCCATCGGCACCGGCGAAGTCGGGCTCGACCACGAGATGTGGGAGCTGTAGGCCATCGAGAAATTCGTCTCGTGGTAACCGGTGACTGGCTGCTCGCAGCCCAGCACCATGCTTGGCTGCACGGTCTCGTCGCCGATGTGGCTCGCCAGCACTTGATCGAGGCTGACGCCGCCGTGCAGTTCCGCGCCTTTGGTCAGCGGCGCGCCAGAAAGCAGATTGCCGGTCATTCCCGGATGGATGCCGACGCCGGTGGCGGCTTTGTTGAACAGCCCCTTGATGTAGTTGAACTTTCCTTTCAACGGCTCCATCGGCGCGAGGCTGCGGCCCAGTTCGATCTCGGCGCCGGTGCCTGTGGCCCACCACTCCGTCGGGTTGACGCCGTTTCCCATGAACAGGATTGCGAGCCGCTTCGGCGCGGCGGCCGGCGACGTCGGCTCGGCGCCCCACACCGGCAGCGACTCCAGCCACGGCAGGGCCATCACGACGCCGGTGCCGCGCAGGAACCGCCGCCGCGACAGTTCACGCGCGTTCCGCTGCAGTGGACTGGTGGTGATGCTCATGGTGCGGATCCTCTCGCGGCCGGCGCAGCGCGCCGGTTCAGGAATTGCCGGCTCGTCACGATGTCCTGCACGAGATCGCCGAATCGGTAACCGTGCGCCGTCAGATCGGTGCGCATCCGGGCCAGGAGCGGCTCGTCGGATCGCAGCACGCTCCGTCCAAGTGCGTAGACGAGCAACTCGCGGCACAGCGTGTCGATGTATTCTGCCTGGCCGCGCGCGCGCATGAAGGCGCGCAGCCCGTCGAGGCCCTCGCCGGACAGACCGTTCGGGAACGTCGCGCTGGTCTCGACGGCGCGTCCGGCGAGATCCCGATCGCGCGTCTCGCCGACCGGACCGTAGCCCTCGAACGCGAGCCCGAACGCGTCGAACTTCGCGTGACAGCTCGCGCACGCCGGGTTGGCACGATGCTGCGCGAGCGTCTCGCGCAGCGTCAGATCGCCGAGCTTGGTTTCGTCGGTCGGCAGCACTGGCACGTTCGGAGGCGGCGCGGGAATGTATTCGCCGAGGAGGCGGTGCACGATCCAGTAGCCGCGCTTCACCGGGCTGGTGCGCAGGCCTGGCGCGTTCTTGGTGAGGAACACGGCCATCGGCAGCAGTCCGCCGCGCCCGTACTTCTGCGCAGCGTCGACGCGCACCCACGTGCCATCGGCCGGCGCCGGCATCCCGTAGTGCCTCGCGAGCGCCGCGTTGACGAAGGTGTAGTTGCCGTAGAGGACGTCGAGCACCGAGCCGTTGCGCTGGACGATATCCAGGACGAAGCGGATCGGCTCTTCGAACATCGCTTCACGGAGCTCGTTCGTGAAGGTTGGAAATCGCTCGCGATCGACGGCGTTGTGTTCCTCGAAGCGGCGGATGTCGAGCCAGTTGCCCGCGAATTCAGTGGCGAACCGACGCGCACGCGCGTGCTGCATCATCCGCCGCGCCTGGGCGGCGACGACTTCGGGTTTGTGCAGATCCCCGGCCGCGGCGTGCGCGATCAGCTCCTCGTCGGGCATGCTCGACCAGAGGAAGTAGCTCAAGCGGCTCGCCAGCTCGAAATCCGACAGCGGCCGCACGTCGGCGGCAACGGTGCCGGCGTCGGAGCTCGTGTCGACGCGGTAGCAGAAATGCGGCGACATCAGTACGCTCGCCATGGCATCGCGGATCGCGTCCTCGTGGCTGAGACGTTGCTCGCGCAGCGACCGGTAGAAGGCGAGGAGATCGTCCGACTCCGCCTTGGTGAGCGGCCGGCGATACGCGCGGGCCGTGAAGGTCACAAGCGACTGCAGGTGGCTCGCCTCCGCCGCGGCCTTCGCACGTTCCAGCGCGCGCACGTTCGCGTTCATCGTGTCGAAGTAGTCGCGGACGATTCCGGCCGCGGTCTCGTTCGTGATCTCGCGCGCCTTGGCGAGATATACGTCGGCCAGTTGCGTGATCTTCGCGGCGGAAGTCACGTCGTCGTCTTCGGCCCGGAACGCGTTGAACTGCGCACTGGCCATGAAGCTTGGCGGCTCGGCGCGTTCGAACCAGATGAACTGCTTGAACTGCCGCACCGGCGCAAGCGTGATGAAATCGAGTTCGCGCCACAGATCGTCGAGCTGACGCCGCTGGCTCTCGTCGAGGACCAGTTCGTAGAGTGGGCGATCGTCGCGGAAGTAGCCCATCTGGCTGTGGAAGCCGGCGCTCAACAGCCGGTGGCCTTCCGCGTCGGATGCGATCTCGCGCGGGTTGGTCAGGAACATCCGGCCGCGTTCCGACACGTAGAACCGATCGGGAAACAGCGCGCAGAATTTCGCGAACGCCGCGTCGTATCGCGCCCGTCCCTCGTCGGACTCCGGGACGAGCAGCAATGGATCGGTCTCGGCGTAGGCCGACATGTCCAATTGCCGCGCGTTGCCGGCGTAGCTGGTTCGGTGCTCAGCGAATTGACGATCCTTCCAGAGCACCAGCGGTTGCGAACCGGCCGCGATCCCGCGCGCCGGCAGGTTCTCGAACGACATCGCGACGCGCGGACGGAGATCGACGATTAGATCGCGCATCGACCGAACGGCGGCCCGGAGTGCCGGCGGCTGCTGGCGATCCGATGGTTGCGGCAGGTGGCGCCATCGCGCCTGCAGCGCTGCCAGCGGGCCGACGTCTTCGCCAGACGCGTTGAGCATCGACCACACTTTGGTCAGGTAGGTTGCGCTGACGCGCGCGCGCGTCGCCGCGTCCGCGAGCGTCGTCCGCGGCTGGCCGAGCGCCGCCCGATGGCGGTACTGCCAGGCCGCCAGGAAATAATCGGCGTAGTCGAGCGGTTGCCGCTTGTAGAAGTCGACGATCCGGTTGACGGCGTACTTGTCGCGATCCTCGTCGGTGACGACCGGGTACGGCGCGAACGAGAAGCCCTCCGGCAGGAACAGGATGTGATCGGCAACTCGCCGCGCGGCGTCGAGGTATTTCGCGACCAGCGCCGGCGACATCGCCAGCGATTCGCCCGAGTTGTCGAAGCCGGCCTGGTTCGCGGGATCGACGGGGAACTCCTTCGTTGGCCGGATGTCGACACCGGTGAGATCGTGAATCGTGTAGTCGTACTCGGCGTTGCTCAAGCGCCGCGCGAGCACGACGCCGGGATCGTTCGGATGACGTCTCGCGTCCTCCGCGTTGACGGCTTCGATCCAGTCGATCACTGATTGCCGTTGCGCCGGCGTCGGCTGCTGTCGCGATTGGCGCGGCGGCATCTCGCCGGCCTTGAGGCGTGCGGCCACAAGGCTCCAGTGCCATTCGTCGCCGACCACGGCATCCTGCGTGGCGTAGGCAGTCAAGTCGAAGCCGGCGGCGGGCTGCTGACCGCCGTGGCACGTGTAGCAATACGTCTGGAGAAAGGGCTTGATCGTCGTGTCGAACGCGTCCGACGGTGCGGCTCCAGACCGGGACGGGGGCTGACGTGACGACGCGGGCACGCCGAGCGCTCCAATGATCGCGAGCAGAGCGCCGGCGAAGGCGATCCGCTGCGCACGGCGTCGATCCGCGGAAGCATTCGGCTGCATGGACCAGTGCCGAATTTTACCCGAACCGTGCGCGCGGCCACGTAGCGCAGGCCTTTAGGCCTGCCATCGGCCGCGCGGGCAGCCCTGCCGCCTTCGCGCCTTCGGCGCTTCGGCGAGCCTCGCCGTAGCTCGCCTGCGTCCAGGGCGAGCGGAGGCGGGAAGGGCTGCGCTACGGTAATTTCACCGCGAGCATCTGCAATTCGATGCGGGCGCCGTCGTTCAGGCCGGCGACCTGAACGGTGGCGCGCGCCGGCGGATCGGTTGGAAACGACTCGCGGTACACGGCGTTAAATTTCGCGAAGTCGTCGAAGCTGGCGATGTACGCGGTGACCGACGTGACGTGGCTGAAATCCATCTTCGCCGCCCGCAACACTTCACGAATATTGGCGAGCGCCTGGCGGGTTTCGCGCTCGATGCCGCCGGTCACGAGGCGGCTCGTTGCCGGATCGCGGCCGAGATGGCCCGAGATGTACAGCGTGTTGCCGACGAGAATGCCGGGGCTGAACGGCAGCCCGGTGTTCGGAGCCCTGTCGGGGCGGATCACTCTGCGGCTTGCCGGCGCCTGCGCGGCGTCGCCGTGCAGCGCGACCGTCGCGGCGCCGAGCAGGAATGCGCCGAGAGCTGTGCATGCGATTCTCATGTAACGCCTCTCGTCAGCCACGCCCGCCCACGCGGCGGCCGGCGCTGCGATATATACTCCAGCGCTGCGGCATCGGGAAGGAGAAGCGTATGGCGAGAGCGATCGACATTTCGCGGCGCGGCTTTCTCACCGGTCTTGCCGGACTTGCGGCCGCGCGCGCGATGGCCGCCGATGCGCCGCGGATCGAGAGGCGCGTCGAGCGGCTCTACAAGATTAAAGGTTCGACGCAGCCAAACGATTTGCAGTTCGTCGCCGACGGCCTCTGGGTGCTCGACCAGGTCGATCCGAACAAAGCCTTCAAGGTACGGCCGGAAGACGGCAGCATCATCCGCGAAGTGCAGACCGAATCGATTCACGGCAGCGGCATCACCTACGGGCACGACGCGCTGTGGATTACCTCCACCAAGATGCGCGATCCGGCGGCGCCGCCGCGCACACTGAAAGTCGATCCGGTGAGCGGCAAGACCATTAAGTCGTGGGTGACGCCGGGCGCTGGCTTATACGGGCGCGTCACCACGCCGTCCGGCGGGCACGGCGTGAAATGGGTCGACGACAACTACTGGATGGCGGTGCCTGCGTCCGGAAAACTCTTCCTGATGGAACCGGAGAGCGGTGAAATCGTGCGATCGATTCCGGCGCCCGGAGTCCGCACGCACGGTCTTGCCTGGGATCACGGCTTCCTGTGGTGCGTCGAATCTGACGGCCGGATCATCTACAAGCTCGATCCGACGGACGGCACGCCGGTCGCGCGCATCGAGCTCTCCAAAACAGATCCCGAGCCGCACGGCCTCGACATCCGCGACGGCGTCCTCTGGTACTGCGACGCGTCGAGCGGCTGGATCTGCCGGCTGGTATGAAAGCGACGTGTAATCAGAAGCGCTCGAGACCCTTCGCCTTCCAGATTGCCGTCGCTTCAGGACGCGTGATGTAGCGAAGGAACGCGAGCGACGCGTCCGGATTCGTCGACCGCGCCGAGACCGCGGTCGACATGTCGATCCACGCCGCGAGGTCGCGCGGCAACGGGCCGACGAGCTCGATCTCCGTGTAGGGCAGGATTTCGCAGATCGCCTGCAGGGCCATGTCGCCCTCGCCGCGCACCAGCGCCTGGCCGCCTTCGCCGCTCGTGCTGACCGGGCTGTTCACGCCGGCAAACTCCGGCCGCTTGATCACGTTCTGCTCGATCACTCGTGCGACCATGCTGCCGCCGGCGGGATTGGATCGCATCACGGCTTTCGCGCTACGCAGCACCGCCGCCAACTTCTCGACTGTTGAAATATCGGGATGCGGCGCACCCGCGCGAACGGCGAGGCCCATTTCCGAACGGCCGAGCGGGATGAAGGTTCCTGGCCTGATGCCGCCGTCGAGCGACAGCGTGCTCATCAGCTCGAACGGCAGGAAGATCACATCGGCCGGCGGCAAACCAGTCTTGATGTCGGCGACGATGCGTCCCATACCTGACGAAGTGACGCTGACCTTCGTGCCCGTCTCTTTCAGGTACGAAGCGGCGAGATCCAGCAGCCCCGCGTTGTAGACGACGCCGGGACTGATCACGCGGATTTCGCCAGTCGCCGGCTGCCCGGCGACATCCGCCATCGGCACGAGCACGATGGCGGCGAGCAGCACGCTGAAATGCCGGCGGCGCATAGCGCTAGACTACGCGCTTATGGCGAGCAGTCAACTTGGGCGCCGCGATTTTCTGATCGGCCTCTCCGGCGGCGTCGTCGCGGCGAGCCAGTCGGTGTCGGCCGCAGCTGGTCGCCGCGCGCACGACGCAGTGCAGCACCGACAGTCACGCCGCTCGCCGCAGCCGGGTCGGGCGCCGACGTGGATGTACGTCGGCAGCTTCACCGGCGAAGGACGCGGCCACGGCGAGGGACTCAGCGTCTTCCACCGCGCCGGCGGCGGGGATCGATGGCAGCGGGTCCAACTCCTGAAGGATCTCGCCGATCCGTCGTTCGTCATCATCGATCGCGAGGCACGCTGTCTGTATTCGGCGCACGGCGAGGGAACTCAGGCCACCGCCTACCGCATCGATCCGGCGAGCGGCCGCCTGAGCGTGCTGAATCAACAACCGACCGGCGGCCGAAACGGCGTGCACCTCGCGATCGACGCCAGCGGCCGCGCGCTCGTCCTCGCCAACTACGCGACCGGCACACTGGCGTTGCTGCCGATCGAGCAGGACGGATCGCTCGGGCCGCGCCGCGATCTGGCGACGCTCACGGGCCCGCCCGGCCCTCATCGGACGCAGCAGGAAAGCTCGCACCCCCACGACTGCCCGTTCGATCGCACCGGCCGGTTCGTGGTGGTCCCTGACAAAGGGCTCGACAAGGTGTTCCTGTATCGCGTCGACGCCGCCGCCGGAAAACTCGTCGCCGCCACGCCGCCCGACGTCGCAACCCGGGCTGGCGCCGGCCCTCGGCACGTTGCCTTTCATCCGACGGAACCGTACCTGTACGTGATCAACGAACTCGACTCGACGATCGGCGTGTATCGGTTCGATCCGGACAAGGCGCTGCTCGAGCCAATCCAGGTGCACACGACGTTGCCTTCGTCTTACACCGGCAACAACACCTGCGCCGAGATCGCGGTGTCGCCGTCAGGACGCTTCGTCTACGGATCGAACCGCGGGCACGACAGCATCGCCATCTTCAGCCTCGACTCATCGACGGGACTGCTGACCTCGATCGGCTGGGAGCCGACGCAGGGCAAGACGCCGCGGTTCTTTGCGCTCGACCCGCCAGGCACGCATCTCTACGCGGCCAACCAGACCACCGACACCGTCGTGATCCTCCGCATCGACGCTGCAACAGGAAAACTGGCGGCGACCGGCGAGAAGATCGACGTCGCCACGCCGACGACGATCGCCTTTCGGTAGCTCCGCATGCTGGTCCGCCGCTGAAAACCGGGGCGCGCCGCGGCCGCTGTTTCACCTGATGAAACGCGGCGCCGGATTATTATTCCTTTACTTTACCGTTAAAGGATGCTTATCTGTGCCCGCCGCCGATTGCCGCGACCCGCACAGGAGGGCACATGATGGTCCGACGCGCCTCGGTCGTCGCCGTCTCGCTTCGTGCTCCGTTGGTCGGTACCTTCGTCCTCGCGCTGCTGATGGCCAGCAGCGCCCTCGCCCAGACTGGACAGATCAACGGGCTGATCACCGACAACACGGGCGCGATCGTTCCCGGCGTGACGGTGAAGGCCGTGGACGCGACGACGGGCTTGTCGAGAGACACCGTCACCGGCGTCGACGGCCGCTATGTGTTCACGGCGCTGCGGCCGACCACCTACGACATCACCGCAGAGATTCCCGGCTTCCGAACCTCGCAGCGCAAAGGCGTCCTGCTGCAGGCGAACGAGAACCTGTCGGTGAATCTCGGGATCGAAGTCGGCGCGATCGAGGAATCGGTGACTGTCTCCGGCCAATCACCGACCGTCGACATCACGTCGTCGACGATCAGCGAAGTCGTCGATTCGAAGCGGATCGTCGAGCTGCCGCTGAACGGCCGCGACGCGGCGAAGCTGAGCACGCTGGTTGCCGGCATGGTGCTGACGCAGGTCGACCAGGAATCAGGGAAGACCATCCCCGGCGCGCTGCGGCTGTCGACCAACGGCACCGAGTCGCGGCAGGTCTCGTTCCGCCTCGACGGCACCAGCCATACCGATCCGTACTTCCAGCAGAACCAGCCGTTCCCGTTCCCCGACGCACTGCAGGAGTTCAGCATCCAGACCAGCAACTACAGCGCGGTGCAGGGCAACAGCGCCGGCGCCGTGGTCAACGCGGTGACCCGCTCGGGCACCAACAATTTCCACGGCGGCGCGTTCGACTACCTCCGCGACCGCACCTTCAACGCCCGGAATTTCTTCTCGCCGGAAAAGGACTTCCTCAAACGGCAGCAGTACGGCGGCTTCGTCGGCGGTCCGATTCAGCACAGCCGGACGTTCTTCTTCGCCGGCTGGCAGGGCACCAACCTCGAGAACGTCGGCACGACGAAGACGGCGACGGTGCCGACGGCGGAGCAGCGGGCCGGGAATTTCGGCAGCACCACGGTCCGTGATCCGCTCACCGGCCAGCCGTTCCCGAACAACCAGATTCCCGTGTCACGGTTCGATCCGGCGTCGCTGAAGGTACTGCAATTCATTCCCATCCCCGGCGCCGACGGCCGCATCTCGATCCCGCGGCGCGTCGGGCAGCAGGACAATCAAGTCGTCGTCAAGGCCGATCATCGTCTCGGTGCGAAGGACCAGCTGGACGTGCGCTACTTCTTCGACAACTTCCACAACGATCCGACCTACACCGAAGGCAACCTTCTCAGCTACAGCAATCCAACGCTGGCCGCCGGCACTCGGATGCAGAACATCGTCGGCGGCTGGACGAGGACGATCTCGAACCAGCTGCTCAACGAGGCGCGGGTCGGTTACAACCATACGTTCTCGCGGCGCTTCCCGCCGCCAGGCGTGCCGTCGATGCAGGAGCTCGGCGTCAGGCTGCCGATCTATCCGGCGCTCGCCTCGATCTCAGAGATCAACGCCAACAATTTCTTCAACATCGGCGACAACCTCGAGGCGTCGTTCTATCGGCCGGGCATCGAGTTCAACGATCGCGCCACCTGGAACATCGGGCGGCACAACCTGCAGTTCGGCGGCGAGCTGCAGCACTACTCGGTCGAGATCCGCAATCAGTTCCGCCGCGCCGGGCACTTCATGTTCGCCGGCAGCAGCACCAGCGGCACCGGCAACACGCTCGCCGATTTCCTGCTCGGCCAGCTCAGTCAATTCGATCAGGGCACCGGCGAGTACAAGGACTACGTCGTCAACTACTCGTCGCTGTTCGTGCAGGACGATTTCAAGGTCAACGCGCGGCTGTCGCTGAACCTCGGCCTGCGCTACGAATCGACGCCGCCGTGGCACGAGCTGGTGGGACGCATCGAGCGGTTCACGGTGGCCGACTATCAGAACAACGTGCACTCGACGGTGTTCCCGCAGGCGCCACGCGGCGAGACGTTCCGCGGCGACCCGGGTGTGCCGGAAGACGGCACCGACCCGTCGGTGCACAATTTCGGCCCGCGCGTCGGTTTCGCGTGGGACGTGAGCGGCGACGGCAAGACCAGCGTGCGCGGCGGCGCCGGCGCGTTCTACGACCAGCACCGCGACGGCGAGTCGGGCAACGGCGCGGTCAACGCGGCGCCGTGGAACCTGCGCCTGTCCGTGGTCCGGCCTAGCGGTCCGTTCTCCGATCCGTATCGCGGCCGCGACGACTTCAACCTGATCACCGACGAGACCATCGGCACCACCGCGGCGCCGTTTCCGACGCCGGTCCTGATCGAAACGCTCGACCAGGACTACAAGACGCCGGTCACCTACAACTACAACCTGACGTTCGAGCGCGAAGTGGCGCAGGGGCTGCTCGCGCGCGCCGCCTACGTCGGATCGCGGTCGCGCAACGGCCGCTTCACCGTCTCGCTGAACCCGGCGATCGCCACCATTCCCGGGGCCACCACCGGCAACACCGACGCGCGCCGCCAGTTTGCCGCCGCCGGAATCGGGATCGTCAACCTGCAGGTGCAGGATCGCCGCTCGAACTACAACGGCATGCAGCTGACGCTGGCGAAGCGCTACTCGCGCGGGTTCCAGATCGCGAGCACCTACACCCTGTCGAAAGTCGAAGGCGACTTCGCGGGTGAGCGGCAGCAGACCGGCGGCGAGCTGATTCCGTACTTCATGTATCAGGATCCGGCGCTGATGTGGGGCCCGCTGGATCAGGATCATCGCCATCGCTTCACGACGTCGTGGGTGTGGGATTTGCCGGGCCAGAACGCCGGCGGCCCGCTGCGCTGGGTAATCGGCGGCTGGCAGGTGTCGGGCGTCATGCAGTACCAGACCGGCCGTCCGTTCACCGTGACGAGCGGAACCGACAACTCGCTCGACGGCATCGGCAACGATCGCGCGAAGCTGACCGGCGTCGACTACAACGCGATCCCGACGACCCCGTGCAACAACTGCGTCTGGTACTTCAATCCGGCCGCGTTCGCGCCGAACGACCTCGGCACGTTCGGCAACGTGCCAAAAGGCGCGTACTACGGGCCGTCGCTGCACGTCTGGGACATGGGCGTGTCGAAGAACTTCCACTTCAGCAACTCGTCGTACGTTCAGCTGCGCGTCGAGTTCTTCAACGTGTTCAATCAGGTGAACTTCGATGTCCCGAACACGGCGGTGAATAACCAGGCGACACTCGGGCGGATCACGCGCACCGATCCGAGCTCGGGCGATCCGCGCATTCTGCAGTTCGGATTGAAGGTGGTGTTCTAAGACATCGCAAACGCCTTTCATCCGCGGAGGACCTATGAAGATCGGACGTCGAGATTTCATCGGCACCGGATCGGCGGTGATTGCCGGGGTGGTCGCGTCGCGCACCGCGCTCGCGCAGGAAGCGGCGCAGTCGCCGTCCGTCCCGACGCGCGCAGCGAAGGTCGAGCGACTGTTCAAGGCGCCCGACAGCCACCCGAACGCGCTCGAGGCAACCCCCGACGGCTTGTGGATCGGCGACCAGGTCTCCGAGCGCGTGTTCAAAGTCGACTGGCAAACCGGGAAAGTCCTGAAGGAAGTGCAGACCGCGTCGCACAACACCAGCGGTCTGGCGATCGGCGCCGGCTACATGTGGCTCGGCGCCAACGGCGGCGTCAGTGGACGGCGCCCGCCGCGTCCGACCGACAAGCCGTACGGTGAGGTGATTCAGGCCGACCTCGACACCGGCAAGACGGTGAAAATCCATCCGTTGATCTGGGGCGGCGGCGTGCACGGTATCACGTTCGTGCCGCAGACGCAGACGCTCTGGGTCACGGCGCTGAGCATCGGCGCCGTCGCCGAAGTCGACCCGAAGGACTTCCATCCGATTCGCATCCGTCCGGCGCGCGGCGATCGCCCGCACGGGCTCGATTGGGACAACGGCGCGCTGTGGGTGCTGATCGCCGGCGACCATGTCGTGCAGAAGATCGATCCCGAGTCCGGCAAGGTGCTCGAGATCGTCACGATCTCGAAGACCTCGGATCCCGATCCGCACGGCATGTGCATTCACGACGGCTACATCTACTACTGCGACGCCGGCCTGACGGCGCCGGGACCCGGCAGCGAGCCGGCGCAGATCTGCCGCTTCAGGATCGGCACGACGATGTCGTCGCAGGCCGGGTGACGACGACTTTCCGAAGAGACGCCGGAACTACGAAGACACGAAGAGAGCGAAGGGACACGAAGAATTTCTTTTGATCATGGGCTGAGCCGGGCACGGTCGACGTCTACACCCGCACATCCGCGGACGCGCGTCGCACGCCGCCGCTTCGCGGCGGACGCGGTCCTACGAACGCACAGAAATACGACCGGCTTGTAACTGATCGACGGTCGTATTTCTGCGCGTTCGTCGGGCCCCGCGGAGATCGGCCGGCGGAGCCGGCCGACGTGCGACGCGCGCTCTCCTCTGCGGCCTCTGCGGTCTTTGCGTTCCCGCTTTAATGCCGCAAGTTGCTGTCACGCGTTCACTCGGCAACCCACTTGTCGAGACGGCTCGCGTAAAGGTTCGCGAGATACAACGTCTTCTCGTCGGGGCAGGCCAGCTGGTGGATTGAGTCGAGCGTCCCGGGCATGCGGCCCGAGCGGCCGAACACGCCGAGAATCTTCCCGGTCAGGTTCATCTTGTAGACGCGGCCGACGCTGCCGACGAACATCACCGGGTTCGGCCCGCTGGTGAGGCACAACGACCACGGCGCCGTCGGCAGGTTCCATACGGCCTTGCGATTACCGTCGGTGTCGAACGTCTGGATGCGGCTGTTGCCGCGGTCGGCGACGTAGACGATGTCGTTGGGATCGACGACGAGGCTGTGCGGCGTGTTGAAGTTGCCCGGCTGCGCGCCGCGCTCGCCCCACGCCTTCACGAAGTTGCCGTCCTTGTCGTACTTCGCCACGCGCGAGTTGCCGTAGCCATCGGCAACGAACATGCTGCCGTCGGCGCTCCAACCGATATCGGTCTCCTGATACAGGTTCGCCCTGCCCGGCACGGCTCGCTCGATGACGTGCGTCAGCCACGTCCACGGCTCGGGATTGGTGCCGATCGTGCCGACCGTGCGCCCCTCCTTGTCGAAGTGGAAGATGATGTTGTCGGCCGCGTCGATGTACCAGAGATCGCCCTGGCGGTCGAAGCGCAGCGAATGCGCGCCTTCGAACATCCGCGAGCCCTCGCCCCAGGTGCGAACGAAGCTGCCGTCCGACTTGAACTCGAGCACCGGGTGATAGCCGCGGTTGAGCGCGACGATGTTGCCGGTCGGACTGACGGCGACGCCGCTGAGACGGCCGATCACCGAGTAGGCCGGGTAGCGGAAGAAGTTGTCGACGAGGCGGAACGACAGCGATGGAATCGGCGGGCCCGCCGGCCCCTCCTGCTGCGCGTACATCGTGGTGACCGCGCACACCGCCGCCGCCGCGGCGCAGACTGCTGACACGAACAGTCGCTTCCTCATCGCGGTTCCTCCTGGCACGACACCACCGCCGTGGGCGTCCACGTCGGGCGCATGGTAACGAAGTTCGTGTCAGCGTGCCGGGATTTTGACGCGCGTACGTAGGAATTGCGCTCACCGCAAAACACACCCACATTGCCCACAAACGGCAGCCGGCACGGCCGGCAGCGTCGAACTCCCGCCATCCCCGCCTACCTCGTGCGGCGTCGGACTTGCACCACCCGCGCGCGCCAGTGGATCGACTTCATCGTTCCGTGCACCCCCGGCCGCTGCACGTGGCCGCCATCGTCGGCGTGGTCCTCGTCTGCGCGTATGGCCCGGTGCTCACCCGCCTCATCGGTCAATGGGCCTCGGACGAGAACTACTCGCACGGGTTTCTCGTGATCCCGTTCTCGGTCTATCTGGCCTGGCAGCGGCGGGCCAAGCTCGCCGCCGCGAACGACGCGCCGAGCCTGCTGAGCCTCGCGCTCGTCGTCTTCAGTGCCGCGGCGTTCATCGCCGGTCAGTTTGGCGCCGAGCTCTTTCTGACGCGGATCTCGCTGGTCGGAATGACTGCCGGCGCGATTGGCTGGATTTTCGGCGGCCAGCGACTACGCGTGCTCGCGCTGCCGCTGCTCTTTCTGCTCTTCATGATTCCGCTGCCGGCACTGCTCTTCAACCAGATCACGCTGCCGCTGCAGTTTGTCGCGTCGGCGGCCGGAGAAACGCTGATTCGGACCGCAGGTATCCCGGTGCTCCGCGAAGGCAACGTCCTGCAGCTCCCGAGCGGCAACCTCGAAGTTGTCCAGGCGTGCAGCGGCATCCGCTCGCTGGTCTCGCTGGCGATGGTCGGCGTCGTGATCAGCTGCCTGCGCGGCGCCGGCAAGTGGACGATTCTGTTCAGCGCGATCGCGGCGGCGCCGATCGCGATCGTCACCAACGCATTGCGGATCGCCGGCACCGGTGTCGCCTCGACGTGGATTGGGCCGGCCGCCGCCGAAGGATTCTTTCACGCGTTCACCGGCGTGGCGCTGTTCGCGACCGCTGTGCTGGCGCTCGTCGCCGCCTGCCGTCTTGCCGAACACGTCATCGATTCTGCAGAGCGGCTCGCCGCTCGTGCGCGGGTCGTCGCGTGATCGGCCGAGCTCTCGCGGTCATCGCCATCGTCATCACGATGCGCGTGTATACCGCGCACGCCGACGTCGATCGCCCCGCACCGCGCGTGAGCCTGGCGAACCTGCCGTTGCAGATCGGCGACTGGCGCGGTCGCGACGACATGCCGTTGTCGCCCGAAATGGTCGAGGCCGCCGGCGTCGATGATTACGTCAATCGCCTGTATGTGACGCCGTCCCGGCGCGCCGTATCGCTGTACGTGGGTTACTACGCCAGCCAGCGACAGGGCGACACGATCCACTCGCCGCAGAATTGTCTGCCCGGCGCCGGCTGGCAACCGGTCGCCTCGACACGACGCGCATTCTCGACGCCCGACGCGGCCGTCGAAGTGAACGACGTCCTCATCCAGAAGGGGCTCGATCGCGCCGAGGTCCTGTATTGGTACCAGGGCCGAGGCCGTACCATCGCCAGCGAGTACGCCAACAAGTTGTGGCTGATGCTCGACGCGGCGCGCCTGCATCGGACCGATGGCGCCCTGGTGCGCATCATCGCGCCGGTGGCGAGCGATCCGGGCAGCGCACGTGCCGATGCGGTCGCGTTCGCGGCCGCGCTCATCCCTCACCTCACGCGGGAGGTTCCATGATGCGGCATCGCGACTGCGCGGCGTCCGTGCTCGCGCTCGCACTCGGTGTCGGCGGATGCCGTCACGATCCGGCAGCGGAGGCGCGACGCTTCGAGGCCCGCGCCGACAGCTATGCCGCGAACCGGCAGTGGAAGGAAGCGGTCGTCGAGTACGGCAACGCGATCAAGGCACAGCCGCGCGCCGATCTGTACGACAAGCGTGCGCACGCCTACGCCGAGATTGGCGACCTGCGCGGGGCCTTTACCGCGTACGTGCGCGCGACGGCGCTCGCACCGCGGAATGTGCACGCACACCTTGGCGCGGGCCGCCTGCTGCTGGCGGCCGGCGACTTCGAGGCGGCGGAGAGCCACGCGACGAGCGCGCTCGAAGCCGACCCGCGGAACGCCGACGCCTACATCCTCCGCGCGCAGGCCCGGGCCGCCCGCGGCGAGCTGCCAGCGGCGATCGAGGCGATACATGCGGCGCTCGCGCTCGCTCCGCAATCGTCGGCGGCGCGGATTGCGCTCGGTGCGATCCAATTCCGCGCCGGCGCCCGCGACAAGGCGCAGTCTGCGCTCGACGAGGCGATCGCCTTCGATCCCGACTCCGTCGACGCACGGCTCGCGCGCGCCGAATTCCGTCGCGCCGTCGACGACCTGGCGGGGGCGGAACGCGATCTCCGTGACGGCCTCGCGCGGCATCCCGACGACAAGGCGCTGCATGCCGCGCTCGCCAGGCTGGCAATCCTGACCGATCGCCTCGACGAAGCCGAGCCGCACGTTCGCGCGCTCGCCGACGACGATGCCGGACGGTTGCAGCTCGCCGACTTCTACCTGCAGCGTCGCCGCTTTGAGGATGCCGCGGCGATTCTCGACCCGCTCGCGAAGAGCAGCGTCGCGGCGACGGCGACGACGGCGCAGTTGCGGCTGGCTGGCGCCAGCGTGGCGCAAGGCCGTACCGCGGAGGCCTATCAACGGCTCGACCGGCTGATCGCCGAGCACCCGCATCGCATCGAGGCGCGCATCGCCAAGGCGCGCCTGCTGCTGCAGGACGGCAATGCGCGCGCGGCGGCAGCCGAGGCGCGCAACGCGCTGCAGCGCGATTCGAATTCGCCGGACGCGCACTACGTCGCCGCGCTCGCCGCCGTGAAGAATGGCGACGCAACCGACGCCGAGCGCGAGTTCGAGGCCGTGACCAAAACCGATCGCGGCGCGACCGACGCCTACGTGCAGCTGGCGCGGCTGCGCCTGGCGCGCAACGACGCGTCGGGCGCGCTGGCCGCGGCGCGCGATGCGGCGGCCGCCGCCCCGGACAATCCGGCAGCGGCGCTGCTGGTCGCGCGCGGCCTGAGAGCCCGCGGCGATCTGACGGAAGCACGCGAGTTCGTCGTCGATCGGTTGCGCAAAACGCCCGGCGACCCGGCGCTCTCGACCGAGCTGGGGTGGATCGAACTGTCCGGTCGCCGGCTGCGTGAGGCCGGCCGCGCATTCGATGATGCACTCGCGCGTCAACCATCGGCGAACGAGGCGCTCGACGGTTTGACCGCAGTCGATCTGTCAGCCGGGCATGCCGATGCCGCACGGGCCCGAATCAACGCGCGGCTCGCGCACGCGCCGGCGGACGAGCATCTGCGCCTGCTGTCGGCGCAGGTCGACCTGGCGAGCGGCCGCGCCGACGAAGCGAAACGCACGCTCGAAGCACTCGTCACATCGGCACCGAATGAGCTCGAGGCCTACCCGCTGCTGGCGAGCCTCTACGTTCAGCGCGGCATGACCGCCGACGCGATCCACGCCTACGAGACGCTCGCTGCAAAATCGCCGCGTCCGGCCGCGGCGCTCACGATGGTCGGTCTGCTGCAGCAAACGCGCGGCGATGATCAGCAGGCGCGAAGCAGCTACGAGCGCGCGCTCGCAGCCAACCCCGAGTCCGGCACCGCGGCGAACAACCTCGCATGGATGTACGCCGAGAGCGGCCGGCTCGACGAAGCGTTCCGGCTCGCGACAACGGCCGATCGGCTGCTTGCCCGCCGCCCGGAGCCGAAAGACACACTCGGCTGGGTGCTCTACAAGCAGCAGCAGTACTGGCAGGCGGCGAAGGCGTTCGAGCAAGCCGCGGCCGCGGCACCGGATCGTCCCGTCTACCACTACCATCTCGGCCTCGCGCACTTTCGCGACGGCCGCCGGCCAGATGCGCGCCGCGCCTTCTCGCGCGCGATCGACGGTGGTCTCACCGGGCCCGAAGCGCAGATCGCCAGGGATCTGATCGACGGCCGCGAACCGGCCAACGTGCCATGACCTGACCGAGCCAGCGGATGCTGCCCCGACTGCGACTACACTGGCCGCCGTGGGCAGGTTGCGGTGAGCGACGCGCAGGTTGCGGCCGAGCGGCTGGTACGTCACCGGCTGATGAAACCAGGATCGCCTGACGCCGCCGATGCGGTCGCCTGGTTCGGCGCGGTGCAGGCGCAGGACTACGGTGCCGCGAAGTGGGCGCTGGCGCTGCGAATGCGCGGCGCCGTCACCGGCGCGGATGTCGATCGCGCCTTCAACGAGGGGCGGATCCTGCGGACGCACCTGCTGCGCCCGACATGGCACTTCGTCGCCGCCGCCGACATCGGGTGGCTGCTCGAGCTCACCGCGCCGCGCGTCCACCAGGCGCTGGCCTTCGGACGCCGCTACTTCGGCCTGAGCGACGCGATGCATCGCCGCGCGGCCCGCACGATTGCGCGGGCGCTCGAACGCGATGACTGCCTCACACGAAACGAGCTTGCCGACCGTCTCGAGCGCGCCGGCGTCCCTGCGTCAGGCGTTCCGCTCGCCTTCGTCATCATGTATGCGGAACTGGAAGGCATCATTTGCAGCGGTCCACGCCGCGGCAAACAGTTCACCTACATGCTGCTGGCACGGCGCGCGCCGCGCGCGCGCCACTATGCGCGCGATGAGGCGCTCGCCGAGCTGACGAGGCGCTACTTCCGCAGCCACGGCCCTGCCACCGTCCGCGACTTCGTGTGGTGGTCCGGATTGACGGTGGCGGATGCAAAGCGCGGCCTCGCGATCGTGCGCGCACGCAGTGACGCGATTGACGGGCTGACGTACTGGACCGTCGGACCGCGCCGCAGGATTGCCGGTACCGGCGTTGTCGTCCACCTGCTGCCGGTGTACGACGAATACCTCGTCGCCTATCGCGATTTGGAGGCGGTGCCGCGCGGCAAGGCGTTGTGGGGAGTGCTGCCGCAAGCAGTCGTGTGCGGCGGCCAGGTGATCGGCACATGGAAGGCGACGCGACGTCCAACGGCGCCGAAGGTCGCCGTCACGCTGGGACGAGGGCTGACCCGCGCTGAACGACGGCAGCTCGATCAGGCGATCGAGCGCTACACGCAGTTTGCGCGCGTCGAATGAGTGGAGGCGGGCCCGAGGTGCGTATCCGCTGCGTCCTCGCGATCGTTCTCACGGCATCCGCTGCGACCCACGCGAGTCAAACCGCGTCGCTGGACCGACACGCAGTCGTCCAATTCGTTCGTGACCTGCACGATACGATCAACCGGGACGATCGGCAGGCGGTCGCGGCACGCGTGCGGTATCCGCTCACGGTATTCGCGGGCGGCGTCCGCATACCGATCGCGGATGCGGCGGCGTTCGTCGCCAGCTACGACATCGTGTTGACGCCGGCGCTGAAGGCGCTGGTGGCGAGCGCGGCGGCGGGCGCGGGTTCGCCTGGCGGCGCGCTGACGACGGGCGAGGTCGCGACCATCGGCGCGGACGCCGTCCACATCGAGCGCGTCAACGGTGCGCTGACGATCACCCGTATCACCGTTCCGCTCGGTGCCGCCGCCGCACCGGGTCCTGACGCCCGGCCCGGCCGTGGTGGCCGCGCGCACAATCAGACGCCACAACGCTTGTATCTCGGCGTCGGTCAGCTGCGCCGTGCCGGCGCGCTTGCCGCCGGCGAGCGTGACACCTACGTCATCAGCGCGGTGAAGAATCAGTTCCTCGACCTGCGGATCACGGGCGTCGCAGGCCGCGCGATCGTGGCGCGGCTGACCAGCGTGCGCACGGGAAAGGCAGTCGACGACCGCGCGCACGCGGGAGTCCGCACATGGGCCGGCCGCCTGCCGGACGAGGGTGATTATCGAATCGACGTCGTGCGGCTCGACACCGGTCGCGATCCGCGCCTGTCCTACGTGTTGACGGTGGTCAAACAGTAGACGTGCAGCTGAGGTTTCAGTGTGCTCGGGGGCGGCGCGAATTTTGTAATGCCGTGACGGCATGACGTGGCTCTTCTGGCTCGCAGCTGCCGTACTCGTTGCCGCCATTGCCGCCGTGACCGGCGCCAAACCCAAAGGCACGCGCCACGTCGCCCACACCGGGCTGATGGACGTCGCGCGCGTCGTCCTGCTGGTGATGCTGGCAATCGTGGGCTACGCGATCTATCGCGCCTACGCCGGCGGGTGACGCCGCTGCCGTAAAACACTCGTAAGCGAGTTGGCGGCGAAGATTCGCGTCGCCCGAGAGTTTTCTCTTCGATCACATCTGAGTCATCGACCTGTTACGCCAGCCTGCCATCTTCACCAAGCGGCACTGGAACGCCGCCTGTCGAGGAGGCATACATGGTCTTACGGAAACATCAGCAGTCTGCGTGTGCGCTGGCGATCGCGAGCGTCGTGTCGTGGAGCGGCCTCGGGTTGCATGCGGACAGCCGCAATGACGAACGGAAAGACTTCAGCGACGACGATCAGCGTGTCAGGACGGTGTTCGTCGTGGCGATGGAAAATCACAACTGGACGCAGCCGGGGACGGTCACGAATCCGCAGCAGATCTTCATGAACCCGGCGGCGCCGTTCACCAACAGCCTCGTGAACGGCACCTCGGGCATCAGCGAGCAGGTCGCCTACGCGAATGGATACATCAACGCGGCTCCCGGCATACATCCGTCAGAGCCCAACTACATCTGGGCGGAAGCGGGGACGAATTTCGGCGTCGCCAACGACGACAACCCTTATCACGCCGACTGCTCGCCGGACACGGTTCAGAACACCGATCAGCACCTGACCGCGTTCTTGACGAAGGCCAGGAGAACGTGGCGCTCGTACCAGGAGGACACCGACATCGACGCGAACAACGTCGCGTTGCCGCAAAGTGGGTGGACGGTGCCGCGGTTCAGCACCAGCGGCGTGTTCCCCACCGGGATCAACGCGTACAACTACTCGCGGCAGTTCAACTACGCGGCGAAGCACAACCCGATGGTCTTCTTCGCCGACACGGCCGGCGGATGCAACGCGACGCCGTCGAATCCGATGCGGCTGCAGTACGCGCCGCTCCAGCAACTGGCGCTCGACCTTCAAAACGGCGAGGCCGCCGACTACAACTGGATCACGCCGAACCAGTTCAACGACATGCACACGACGCTGTCGACCAACTACGGTTCTCTCACCGGCGACGCGGCGAGAATCGCGCAGGGCGACAACTTCCTGGCCCGCATCGTGCCGTTGATCATGGCCTCAGATGCTTACAAGCATCACGGCGTGATCGTTCTGTGGTGGGACGAGAGCGAGGGCGGCGACAGCGCCGAAACGCTGCCGTTCGTCGTGATTTCGCGGGATGCGCATGAGAACGTCGGCGGCAGGCCCTATGGAAACTCGATCCAGTATTCGCACTCATCCTTCCTGCGCAGCATGCAGGAAATCTTCGGTGTCGACCCGCGGCGGGGATTTGCCTGGCTCGGCGATGCGGTCAACGCGACGGACCTGGCCGACCTGTTCAAGCCAGGCACACTCCGATAGGTCCTGACCGTCGGCCATCCGACGAAATGACGCGGCGTGCAGGGATTGCCTGCACGCCGTGCGAACGCCGCGATCCGAGGCGGCGCTAGACGGCTTTCGGGTACCGGCGGGTGGTGAATGTCTCGAGCGATTCAGCCTCGTCGCTGATCAAATCGGCGGCCGCCGGTGCCGTCGGCGCGACGGGTGGCTGCGGAGAGCGCCTGGTCCGCCCACCGGCGAGCAGCCACGCACCCGGGGAATTGCCGATCACGAGCACGCCGCCGAAGTAATAACACACGGTGGCGATGGTGAACGGCGTCCAGAAGTGCCCGGCCGCGGCGAATACAGCGGCAGCGATGCCAATCACGATCGCCAGGTCGCACGCGGCAGCGCTGGCACGGAGCCAGCGGCCGAGCAGGCCGTCGATGGCCGCTCTCGCCGAGAGCCGCGGTTCGTCGGCCAGCGTCAGCCGCAGCGCGGCGGCTTCGACCGAGAATTCGGCACGCGCAGCACCGCTCTCGCCTCGTTCGAGCGCAGACGCGGGCTGCTGGTCGAAAGGATCAGGGAAGAGCTGCTGAAACTCTTTGACGGTTGCTTCGGGCTCGAGGCCAACCGCGTTCGCGTAGGCACGGATGAACGCGCGACGAAAGATCCCCGACGGCCACCGCGACGTGTCGCCCTGTTCGAGCGCGTCGAACAGGGACGCGTTGATCTTGGTGCTCTGCGCGATCGCGTCGAGGCCGATGCCCTTCCGCTCGCGCGCAGTTCGGAGCCGCGTGCCGAAACTCCTGGTCATCATCGATCGTTCGACTGATGCTGGATCAACCATTGACGGCTGACGGTAATGGGGCTGCCGTCGGTGGTCCGTCTCATTCGCAGCGTCGCGCGACGGACGATGACGATGAGGAGTGCGGCAACGGCACAGGACGCAATGACGACGAGAGCGGGAGTTATCACAAAGGTACTTTCGTCAGCGAAAACCGGTGTCTGGAGGAGGTGAACAGTAGACGGAAAACTCGCCGCGTGCAAGCACGACAGGAACGGATGACGTCGATTTTTTTCGCGCCCTGCATGCGGGTCGCTGACCTAATTGGAAGCCAACGACGCTGGGTGCCATATTGATGAGCACTGGTGCAGCGCCGGTTCGCCCCCGCCGGCGACCGGCTCACCCCAAAATGTGTCGATCCGCAGCCACCGATCGGCATCCTTCCGTGCATCACCCAGGAGGAATCAATGGTCTTCGTCGCGCTGATCGTCGGCTGGATGGTGTCCCTGCAGGCGCCGTGGAAAGGCGAGAACCTCCAATACTTTCCAAAAGACATCTCGCGCGAGGCGCTGACGCAGCGGATGCGCGAGTTCTCGTTCGCGCTGGGGGTCCGCTGCCAGTACTGTCACGCCGGCGGCAACGGCGTCACGTTCGAGGGTGTCTCGTTCGGCTCGGACGAGAAGCCGACCAAAGCAAAGGCGCGGGCGATGCTGCGGATGGTCGAGCAGATCAACACTGTCACGCTCGCGCAGTTGCCGTCGCGGGCCGAGCCGCGCGTCGTCGTCGAATGTTCCACCTGTCATCGCGGCGTGGCGATCCCGAAATCGCTGCAGACAACGCTGTTTGAAATCGCAAAGGCCGACGGCGTGCCGGCGGCCGTCGCGAAGTACCGCGACCTTCGGCGCAACGCGATCCTTGGTCAGTACAACTTCGGTGAATGGGAGATCAACGAACTGGCGCGGCGGCTGTCCGAGAGCGGCAACGTGCAGGGCGCGATCGACGTGCTCGAGATGAATCGCGAGTACTATCCATCATCGACCGATATCCCGCGCCTGATCGCCGAGGCGAAAAAGCGGCTCGCGCCCTGATGCGCCGACTATGGGTGTGGCCGGCGGTTTGCGCCGGCTGGACGGCGCTGGCGTTGTTTTTTGCGGTCAGCGCGTCGCTCACCTACCGATCGACGGGCCGCGCCGCGAACTGGACGCTGTCGCTCGAGCGATCGCTCGTCGAGTGGTGGTTGTGGGCGCTGGTCACGCCCCTGATCGTCTGGCTGGCGCGGCGCTGTCCGCTCGACTATCCGTGGCCGCGCCGCGCGGTGGCGGTGCACCTGGCTGCCGGCGTCGCAATCGCGCTGCTGAAAACCGCCGCGGAACGGGCCGCGCTCGCCTGGCTCACCGGGTTCTGGATCTACTGGCTCGCCAGCACCATCGCACTGCAATTTACGATCTACTGCGCGATCGTCGCGGCTGCGCACGGCGTCACCTACTACGAACGCAGCCGCGAACGCGATCAGCTCGCGGCGCGGCTCGCCGACGTCAGGCTGCAGCTGCTCAGCATGCAGCTGCAGCCGCACTTCCTGTTCAACACGCTGAACACCATCGCCGAGCTGGTGCACGACGATCCTGACGCGGCAGATCGCATGATCGCCGGGCTCAGTGACCTGCTCCGCAAGACGCTCGACCTGGGACCGACGCAGGAAATTCCGCTCGCCGCCGAACTCGAGCTGCTCGGCCGCTACCTGGAGATCCAGCGGGCGCGGTTCGGCGACCGCTTGCGCGTCGAGATCGTCGCCGACGCCGACGCGCGTGCGGCGCTGGTGCCGGTGCTGTTGCTGCAGCCGCTGGTCGAGAACGCGATTCAGCACGGGCTCGCCGAACATCTGTCGTCCGGCGCGATCGAGATCCGCGCGCGCCGCGATGGCGGCCGCCTGATGATGACCGTCAGCGACGACGGCGTTGGACCCGAGGCCAACGGCTCGGCGGCGCGGGAGCGCGTCGGCCTTGGCAACACGCGGGCGCGGCTCGACATGCTCTACGGATCCGCTCATCAGCTGGTGCTGGCAGCGGCCCGCGAAGGCGGCGGGCGCACGTCAGTCGAGATTCCGTTCAAGCCGGCGACAATGCTATGAGCCTTCGTGTCGTGATCGTCGACGACGAGGCGGTGGCGCGCCGACGCATTCGCCGCCTGCTCGCCTGCGAATCCGACGTCGTCGTCGCCGGCGAATGCGGTGACGGCCAGTCGGCGGTCCAGGCCATCGCGCGTGATATGGCCGACGTCGTGTTCCTCGACGTCCAGATGCCGGAACTCGACGGCTTCGAAGTCGTGCAGTCGATCGCCGCCGCCGACCGCCCGTCGATCGTGTTCATCACCGCGTTCGATCGTTACGCGCTGCGCGCGTTCGACGTCCATGCCGTCGATTACCTGCTGAAACCGTTCACGCGTGAGCGCTTCCACCTCGCGCTGGCGCGCGTTCGCGAGCGACGGGCGAAGCGGCACGACGACCGGCGCCTGTCGGCGCTATTGGCCGACTTGCGGAGCGCGCATCGCTACGCGTCGCGAGTCGCGGTCCGCGTTAGCGACAAGTACGTGGTGGTGAACTGGCGCGACGTGGACTGGATCCAGGCAGCGGACAATTACGTCAGCCTGCACGTCGGCGCGCGGGAGTTCCTGCTGCGCGAGACGCTGGCGTCGATCGAACAGCAACTCGATCCGGAGCGGTTCGTCCGCATTCACCGATCCGCGATCGTGCAGCTCGATCGCATCGTCGAACTGCGCCCGGCGACGCACGGCGACGTCGAGGTGATGCTGCGCAACGGCGTGAGCCTCGTCCTGTCGCGGACGTGGCGCGACCGCGTCGAGCGGCTGTGCCCGATCCGCTAAGGCGCCGCGCCGAACGCCCGGTCTATTCGGCGCGGAGGGCGGCAATTGGATTGATCGAAGTCGCCCGCCGTGCCGGCAGCGCGCTCGCACCGAAGGCGACCACGGCGACGAGTGCCGTTGAGGCGACAGTGGTCGGCCAGTCGGTGGCGTGCACGCCAAACAGCTGGCTCTCGACGAAGCGGCCAAGCCACCAGACCGTCGGCAGCGCGATTGCCACTGCCGTGGCGAGCATCGTCGCCGCGTCGCGCAGGATCAGCCGGACGGCATCGCCGCGCGAGGCGCCAAGCGCGACCCTGATGCCGATCTCGCGCGTGCGCTGCGAGACTACGAACGACATCACGCCGTAGACGCCCACCACCGCCAACAGCACGGCGAGCATCGCGAACGCCGCGGCGAGCATTGCGAGCAGCCGTTCGTTCCAGAGCAGCTGATCGAGGTGATCGTCGACGGTTCGCAGCCGGACGATCGGCAGCGTCGGATCCAGCGTACGGGCCGCCGCCCGGAGCGCCGCAAAGGCGGCGCTCGAGTCGCCGCGCGTGCGGATCCAGAAGCGTCCGCCGGCCAGATTGCTCTCGAACAGCGGCAGGAACGCCTGGTCCTCCGTGTCGCGAATGCCGCGATAGCTGAAGGTGGACACGACGCCGACGATCTCGATATTGGTCGGGGAATTCGGCTCGCCGCCGAGTCCGACGCGAGCCCCAATCGGGTCGCGGTCGCCGAGATAGTGGTGGACGAAGCTCTCGTTGACGATGGCCGATCGAAACGTCGACGCGCCGCCGTCGTCTGGCCGGCCGGCGTCGGACACGCTTGGGGCATCGCGGTCGTTGAAGTCGCGGCCGCGCGTCAACGTGACACCGAGCGCGTCGAAAAACCCGGGGCTGACCGCGTTGCAATGGACAACCGATTCGGTGACGAAGTGCCGGCCGGCATCGACCGTGACGTGCTGGTTCCAGCTGCCGCCGCTGAGTAACTCCGCCACCGAGAGGCCGACCTTTGCAACCTCTGGAAGGGCGCGAAGCCTCTCGAGCAGATCGCGCACCAGCATGACTGACTGGGATTGCGAGTAGCCGCTCCTCGAGGTGTCGACGGCAAGCAAGGTCAGGTTCGTCGTGTCGAACCCGGGGCCTTTGGCCTTGAGGCTGCCCAGCGTGCGCGCGAACAGGCCCGCGCCGACGAGCAGGATCAACGCGATCGCGATCTGCGCGGTGACGAGCGTTTTGCGGAGCCAGACACCGCCGCCGATCGTCGGCGCGTCGGCCTTCAGCGTCAGCGACGGTTCGGCGCGCGCAGTCCGCCAGGCCGGTGCAAGGCTGAACAGGACCGCAATGAGAGACGACGCCCCAAGCGCGAACGCAAAGACCCGCGGATCGATGGCGGCGCGAAGGTCGACCGCGGCGATGTTCTGCGGCAGAAATGCGAGCAGCGCGCGGATCACCGCCGGCGCCAGCATCATGCCGGCGAGCCCGCCGGCAAGGGCGAGAATCGCACTCTGGACGAGCAGCTCGCGAACCACGCGACCCTGCGATGCGCCGAGCGCGAGGCGAAGCGCGGTCTCACGGCGTCGCGCAAACCCGCGTGCCAGATACAGGTTCGCGACATTCAGGCAGGCAAGCATGAGCACGAGCGTGGTGGCGGCAAGCAGCACCAGCAGCGGTTGCTCCAGTCGTGCGCGCAAATCCGAGCGCCCGTGCTCCGCCGGCAGGAGCTCGACCGATGCCGCCAGGTAACGACGCTTCCTCTCTTCGGTGACCTGGGGCCAGTCGGCGCGTCGCGTATCCGCCGCCAGCATACCTTTGAACCACGGCTGCAGCGCTGCCTGCGTCTGCTCGATCGTGGTCCCGGATTTCAGACGACCGAAGACGTGAAGCCACACACCATGGCGATCGAGCAGCCAGTCGAAATCCGGCGTCGCCTCACGCTTCATCATCGTCGGCACCCAGAGCGATGGCACCTCGCCCCAGTCGATGCCGCGGAAATCCGCCGCGGCGACGCCGATCACCGTCATCGGGTGCGTGTTGATCGACACGCGCTGCCCGACGATGTCCGGTCGGCTGCCGAGGTGATTCCGCCAGTAATCGTAGGAGACGACGACAACGGGGTGAGCCCCGGGCTGCCGATCGTCGGAGTCGTCGATCGTTCGGCCGAGCAGCGCCGGAACCCCGAGCACGCGGAAATAGGAACCGGTGACGATTTCGGCGCTGACCGACTCGGCTGTGTTGCCGATGCCGAGGTTGACGATCGTCGGCGCGCGGCCGAACACACCGTCGAACATGTCGGTCTGATCGCGGAGATCCTGGTAGAACGGGTAGGACATCAGGTTGCTGCTGCCCCACCCCTTGCCAATAAAAGTGCCCCGCCAATTGAGAAGGACCAGCCGTGCCGGCTCTCTTACCGGAAGAAGCCGCATGAGCGCCTGGTTGACGAGCGAGAAGATCGCAGTGTTGGCGCCGACGCCCAACCCGATCGACAGCACCGCAGTGGCGGCAAAACTCTTGTCCTTGAAGAGGCCGCGCACCGCGAACCGCACGTCCCGCCAGAAGGTGTCCGCCATGGCAGGTTGGACGTTGTGCGACGATCAAAGGTTGATGATTCGCTTACCGATGACAGACCCCGGCTTCTGGTTGACGACGAAGCGCCTCGGGTTGAGGCGATTCACTGAGGCCGATTTCGACTGGTTCGCGGCGTTGTACAGCGACCCGGACGTCACGCGGCATCTGGGAGGCGTGAAGAGCCGGTCGGATGCGCGCGCGTTTTTCGACGCCCGGATCCTTCGCTACTATGAGGAGCATCCCGGGTTCGGCATGTGGCTGACGATCCAGCTCGCCGACGCGCAGCCGGTCGGGTTTCATCTGCTCAACCATATTCGCGGCGAATCGATCGTGCAGGTAGGCTTCACGATCGCGAAACCGGCGTGGGGCGTAGGGTACGCCACGGAGATGGCTGAGGCGCTGCTGCGCTACGGCTTCGTCGATTTGGCATTACCGCGGATCGCCGGCATGGCGAACCGCGAGAATCTCGCGTCGCAGCGCGTGCTCGAGAAAATCGGCCTGGAGCGGCGCGGCGAACGCGCCTTTTCGCATCCAGACTATGCGTCGTCGGGACCGATGGCCTGGTTCGAACGCGAGGCCGACGCGTGGCGTGCTGAAAGGGAGCGCCTAGGCGGTGAACAGCGTGGTGGCCGGCGATGATGGCGCATCCAGGCCGCCGACGGCGCCACGGCGCGGAAGCGCGCTGACGATCAGGAACAGGGCGACGCCGGCGGCGAAGAGCAGACCGATGTGGTCGCCCCACGGCGGTCGCGCGGCGCGGAACGTCCCGAAATGGTCGTCGCCGATCCGGACCGACTCCCAAATCGCGGACCAGACGACGGCGAACTGGACGCCCAGCGCGCTGAACGCGAGCGCCGACGCGACCATTACGGCGCCGACAGCGACGCGCGACGCGCCTAGGAAGCGACGGCGAATCCACTCGCTCGCGAACGTGGCCACGAGCGCGTAGGCGGCAGCGAACGACAGGATCACCGGCGCGTCGAACCAGGGATCGCGCCGTGCTCGTGCGGCCCCGATTTGCGCGGCCGTGACGCCGTGATTTCGTTCGATGGCGGCGACGAGTGTCGCCATGCACTCGCGAACCACGCGTCCATGCTCGATCAGTCCGCCATGACCGACGTAGCGGAACCGCCGCTTGTGCTGCGTGTCGGCGGTGCGAACCGCGATGCCTTCAGCGAGCTGCGCGTCGTCGGTGAGGTGGCGGCGGTCTGACGCCTGCGCGAGGTCGAGCAGAGCTGCCGGCTCACCGGTCCACGCGCAGTCGGGATTGATCCGGCTGCGGTCGATGCAGCCCGAGACGGCGACGCTCACAAGCAGCCACAGTAGCGCCGTCTGCGACAGAACACGCATCGTATCTCCAGCCCTTCAACCTGGTTAGAACCCGACAGGCTCGAATTGGTCCGCTATTGCGACGCCGCGTCACGACTGTCTCCTTGTATTTTCCGGAATCGTCGAACGCGCGGCCGTCTACAAAGATGACGCGCTCGGATTGGCGTCGCGATACGGCTGAGTTGATGCGCGCCGATCCTGCCGGAAAGGGTATGCGAACCTGTCGTTCGACAGTTGCAATTCCAAACATCTCGCCGTTCGCGACGGGGTTGTCCGATATAATTCGCGGCCACGCCGTCATGCGCCGAATCGGGCCGGGTCAGCCCACGTCGCCGGAAGCCCTCTTCCTTTCAGAAATCGCCACCGTCGAGCGCGTCATCGCGTTCGTCGTCGCCCGCCGCCGCCTGCGCGCCGCCGACGCGGAGGAATTCGCGTCGCACGTGAAGATCAAATTGATCGAGAACGACTACGCGGTGCTGCGCAAGTTCGAAGGGCGCAGCTCCTTGCGCACCTACCTCACGGTCGTCGTTCAACGGCTGCTCGTCGACTACTGCGCGGCGACGCTGGGCCGCTGGCGTCCATCGGCCGAGGCGCGGCGCGCCGGCGAGGTGGGCATACTCCTCGAGCAACTACTCCGGCGCGACGGCTACAGCTTCGACGAGGCGTGTGAAATCCTGGTCACCAACCATCAGCTCGCCGTCGACAGGGCGGACCTCGAGCGGCTTGCAGCGCTGCTGCCGGCGCGCAGCACGCGGCAGTTCGAAGGCGACGAATCGCTTGCAGATCATCCGGACGCCGCGCCGGGCGCCGAGATGCTAGTCGACCGCACGGAACGGAGCGCGATCGCCGGCCGCGTGTCGGCGGCGCTCAAACAATTCATTGCCGGCGCCGAACCGCAGGACCGGTTGATCCTCGTGCTCAGGTTTGCCGATCAGCGAACGGTGCCGGAGATTGCCTCGGTGCTGCGGATCGAACAGAAGCAGTTGTATCGTCGGCTCGACGAACTGCTGCACGAGATGCGCAGCCGGCTCCACGCCGACGGCATCGCCGCAGACGAGGCGCTGGCGCTCTTCGACGATCCGTCGATTTCGATCGACTGGTGGGACCGCGGCGCCGACGACGGCCGGCATGATCTGTTGGAGAAGAAGGAGCGACCAGCGTGAGCGCCGTTGAGCGTGAGGCGCGATCGTCACCAGGCTGTATCGACGAGGAGTCGCTGGCGGCGTATGTCGACGGTCGACTCGATCCCGCCGAGCGGCGCGCGGTGGAGCTGCACGCGGCGCAATGCAGCCGTTGCCGCACTCTGCTCGTCGAAACTGCCGCGTTCGTGAAAGACGATGCACGCACGGGCAACGTGCCGCGGTTTCGAGTGACGTGGAAGGAGACGCTCCTCGCCGCGGCGCTCGCGGCTGGAGTCGTTCTGCTGGTCAGGATCACTTTTCTCTCGTCACGGCAGGCGGCGACGGCCTCGCGGCCCGAGCTCGCCGGCCTTGTCGCCGCGGCCGCAAACGAACCGACACGGCTGGTGGAAGGGCGGCTGACCGGCGGTTTTGCCTACAAGCCGCCGCCGGTTCCGACCCGCGGCGCCGGCGATCGGAACATCTCGCCCGAACTGAAAATCGCGGCAGCACAGATCGAACAGACGATGCGCGGGAAGGACACGGCCGAAGCCGCCGCCGCGCTCGGCGACTCGTATCTTGCCGTTGGCGACTTCGATCGGGCCGTCGAATACCTGGAATCGGCAGTCGATGAGAAACCCGATGATCCTCGATACCAAAACGATCTGGCGGCCGCCTATATCGCCCGCGCGTCGACAACCGGCCGCGCCGAGGACTGGCCGAAAGCCTACGCGGCGGCCGAACGTGCCGCGAAACGCAATTCGCAACTTGTTGAGCCATGTTTCAACAAGGCGCTGGCGCTTGAAGGATTGAACCTCGCAAGTGCTGCCGCCGACGCATGGTCCATATGCGGCCGGGCCGATCGTGGATCGGACTGGGCGGCGGAAGCGCTAAAGCGATCCGAGGACATTCGCAAGCGTCTGAGGACCTCGAGTGGGGAGACTAATCAACAAAAGCGCGAAGCGATCGAAGACCGGCTGTTCGTCAGGTGGGCTCACGCCGAGGCCGCTGGCGACGTCTTCAACGCCGACTCGGTGCTCGCCACTGCTGAGGCGGCCGCGCAGGCCCTCGCGCGGGCTGGCGGCGACACAATGGCGCTCGATGAAGTGGCATTGATACGAAATACGAAGCGCGCTTCACGAGAGCGAACGGCTCTTGTCAACGCTCATGTTGCATATGGACGCGCGCGCGAGGCGCTCACGCATGATCGATTGACTGATGCAAGCCGTGAGATGTCGGCGGCGGCAGTCTTGTTCGCAGCCGCCGGCAGCGCATATAAAGATTGGGCTGCCATTTTTCGCGCGATCCCGGCGTGGATTGATGGTGAACCACAGCAGGCTCTGCTGGCACTCGCATCAGTTCCGTTCGACCACATTCCTACCAGCTATTACCACCTCAAAGGACGTATCGCCTGGACCAGAGGCGTCGCGTTACAAATCGCCGGTCGGTACGATGTCGCTCGAACAGCGTTCACAGATGCGCACGACTTGTTCAGCCGTGCTGGAGAAGTTGAATATGCCGCGGTGAACGCGTCGTACCTGGCAACCATCGACCGCTTTTTAGGAAGTCGACCGCTGGTGTGGCGCGAATCGTTGGAGGCACTTCGAGAGATCGACAGGCTGCCCTCCAGTCCGCGACGAAATGCGATCCTGTGGCTTGCTGCGCTAAGCGCGCTCGACGAGAACCTTCCAGAAACTGCGCTTGCCCTTCAACAGTACCCGTTTCGACTCTTTGACGCCGAACATCCGGGTGAGGGTGGCCCCGACGATCCCAGCGCGTACTTACGGCGCGGCCAGATCTACGGACGCCTAGGAGATAAAGCAGCGGCGTTTGCCGATTTTTCACGTGCCGATGCGTTAGCGATGCGGATGCCTGAATCGCGGCTGCGTGATCGGATGACAAACGAAGTTCGACAAGCGGAGGCGGAGTTTTCAGCTTTTGACAATCCGGAAGCCGCAATCGCTGCCGTTGATACCGCTCTGGAGTTCCATCGACGTTTACACAGTGCAGTTTCGGTATCTGAGTTGCTTTTGATTCGTGCCCATGCGGACGAGGCGCGAGGTGACATACAAGCGACGGCGCGGGACTACGAGGAAGCCATCGCCGAGAGCGAACGTGACCAGGACCTCGTTCGCGTCCCTGAACTGCGCAAAGCAGCCTTCGAACAGCAGCGTGCGGTCGTTCGCGACGCCGTTCGATTCACTGCGTTGATCCGGAGAGATCCTATGTCGGCGCTTCGAATTGAGGAGCAGGCCCGTGCGCGCGTGCTTCGCGAGGCTCTGGCACGCCGAAGTACGCCCGCCTTGGATCCCGCGATCGCATGTCGCTATCTACCCGAGAATGTCGGCGTCATCTATCTTGTTACGCTCGACGACCAGGTACTCGGTTGGGTACTTACGACCACCGGAACGACGCATTTCTCCGTTCCCGCTGGCTCGGCCGCTCACGGCCGCTTGCTTCACCGGATCGAACGAAGGATAGCGGCCAACGCATCGTTTGCCGACTTGCTGTCGGACCTTGAGCCGCTCAAAGCGATTTACGCGCCGGCCTTACGCGCGCTCGCGCCGCACAGTACGATTGTAATTATCGCCGACGGAGCGCTCGCGCGGTTGCCGATCGCTGCCTTCCCAGACGCACACGACGCGCCGCTCGTTGCGACTCACGCGGTACTCGTCGCTCCAAGCTTCACGACGTTCATGCTTGCGTCGCGGCGGCTACGCACTTTCAGACCTGACGATGTCCTCGCCGTCGGTGATGGACATGATCCGGTTTCCAGCGGCTTGCCACTCTTGCCACACGCCAATTCAGAAGCGAAGATTCTTGCGCAATTGTACCCACAAGCAGCTGTTCTCGTGGGGTCGATGGCGACCCGCGCGAATGTTCTGAAGGAGCTTTCAGGCCAGCACTCGGTCGTGCACCTGGCGAGCCATATCATTGCGAATACTGAATTCCCGTTCTTGTCACGACTGCTTTTCGCGCCTGCGCCAGAGACGGGCGATTCAGGCGTACTGTTCGCAACTGAAATCGGCGCCAGTCAGTTCACGCACATAGGAGTCGTCGTGTTGGCAGGTTGCGAGTCGGCAGCCGGCAACCTCCTACCAGAAGAAGGCATCAACAGCGTTGCACGAATGTTTCTCGACAGCGGCGTGCCGTCTGTCGTCGCCAGTTTGTGGCCGCTCAGTGACGATAGCACACATCTATTGGTCGCCTTCCACCGACAGCTCCGTATTTCGCGTGATGCGACCCGGGCACTCAGGCTCGCGCAATTGGCGACGTTCGGTGAGGCGATTGGCAGAGTGCCGATTCGACGGTGGGCGGGTCTGATCGCAATCGGCGGTCTTGATGGTATTCCCCCTCGGAGGTGAGCCATGAGTAGCGTGCCCATTGTTCTGCTCCTTCAGTTTCATGGTCGTTTCGTATTCGCCGAAAACACGGCCGAGCACAGCCTTACCGTCTTTGCCGTGGATCCACGCCAGGTTGTGGGGCTGGTTTCAGATCCCCATGATCCGATCTTGACAATCCGCGAAGCGAACGTCGATCGCAACGGACCTGACGGGAAGGACGCGAAAGCTCCGGCGCGCAGGTTTGTGTCCACCAGTCCAACGGCATTTGATGGCACTCACCTTTTATGGGATATCGTCAATTGTCAGATAGATGTGCCGACTGGCGGTAACTTTAAGTGGTTAGATACCGGCGACCTTATGCCTATCGCGGATTTGGCGTCAGGCACCACGCGGCCCTTCAATCGAAAACTTCTAGACCAAACGCCGGCGCCGCCGATTACTGCGTTGGTGACGATCCACTCGGGCCTGGGATTCGGGTTTCACGAGCTTGGCAAAGATCTCGCCTTTTTTGACTACGACTACGTGCGATATGACGACCACGACGAGACAAAAATCAAGGACGCCGGACGTCTTGCCGACATGGTGGCGATTGCAATACGAATTCCTGAACCTCACGTCGATATCTCTTTCGGTCCGAACGAAGGCATAAGAGTATGTGCGGACTCGCTGCTCAAGAAGCTGCGAATCGCCCAGATATTCGGTCAGGACGTGCGCGGCGTCATCCTCAACTTTTCCAACCTTTGTACAGCGGCCGAGTCACGGCGAGTAGACAAGGAATTTGCCGCCTTCTACGAGGTTTTGGACACCCCTCCACCGATTGAGGAGCGGTTGATACCGAAAGTCAACTTACCAAAGTCCGCCGGTTCTGGCGGCGGCTACGGAATCGAAGAAATTGGTCATCCCTTTGGCGATTGCTATCTAAGTGCAAAGGTTTCGTTCTGAGAGCATGACCCAGGTTGAATTTCCGGATCTGATTTACGCGATGAAAGCCGGCACTGCTGCTAACCGGCCGGAACGCGGATCCACGCTTTCCGGTCGGCGCGCGCTTCTGAGCCTCCCAGGCTGCTCACGCATCTCGGCTCTGATCTACGCCACACCGCCTGTCGCCCACTCGGGCTGAGACCATATCGGTCTCTCCACTCGTTCCTGACGCCCGCCGTTACGACAGAACACTGATTCGCGCATGATCGCGACGGCGCGGAATCTCTCCTCGCCTGCCCGTCAAATGAAGTAGAGGGGGAGGCCAATGCTCGACATGCAGCGGATCGTGTTGACCCCGCGCGAACGCGACGTCGTCCGGGGCGTCATCTTCGGACGGACCAACCGCGAGATCGCGCGTGAGCTGAATGTCGGCGAGCAGGCGGTCAAGAACCTGCTCTCCATCGTCTATCAGAAGTGCCACGTCCGCAACCGCCTCGAACTGGCGCTGTTCGCGGTGCAGGAAAACCTGCTGCCGGGCGATGACGATCAAAAAGATTACGCACGAGGACGGACGTAACTTCCCGGACGATTCGCGACTCGATAGCCTTGCAATGCGCCCCGGCATTCCGCGTCTGAGCGACGCGGCGCCAGCGCTCGCTCCCGACACAACCGCTTAACGACCACCTGCGCAAGCGCGAGCTCGCGCGGTCCTGGTCGACGTGTGCCCGCTGACCCTGGTTTCCCCGGAGGTTTCGATGGATGTCTGCTACGCCGTGACAGTTCGCCGCGCCGACGCCGCGAACCCATTGATACGAGCTTTCCTGCTTTGCAGCCTTGCCGCCGCGATGGTCGCGGCCGCGCCGCGCGCGCTGCACGCGCAAGCGGACGTGAAGGAGAACCGCTACGACGGTGCGCGGAGCGGAGCCAACCTCGCCGAGACGACGTTGACCACAGCGAACGTCAACGTCGACAAGTTCGGCAAGGTGTTCTCCTACCCGGTCGATGGCGCTGTCTACGCGCAGCCGTTGTTCCTGGCTGGCGTGACGATCAACGGCACGCCGCGAAACGTTGTCTATATCGCGACGATGAACGACAAGGTGTACGCGTTCGACGCCGACGGCGCAACGACTGCGCCGCTGTGGACCACAGACTTCACCGATCCGAGTCATGGCATCACGGCGGTGCCGATGCTCGACATCGTGCCCGGCGCCAACAACATCTTCGGCAACGTCGGCATCGAGTCGACGCCGGTCATCACTCGAGACAAGACGAGTGACGCGACAACGATCTATCTCGTCGCCCGAACGAAGGAGCCCGGCCCCACCTACATCCAGCGGCTGCACGCGCTCGACGCGACGACGGGGCGTGATCTGCCTGGCAGCCCCGTGACGATTACCGGTTCAGTCGCTGGAACGGCGCTCGATTCGACATTAACGCCGGACGGCCAACTGGTTATCTTCAATCCGAAGATGGAACACCAGCGTGCGGCGCTTGCCGTCAGCAACGGCGTGGTCTTGGTGTCGTGGGCTGGCCACGAAGACAAGCCGCCGTACCACGGCTGGATCATGGGCTTTGATGCCACGACGCTGGCGCGCGTCGGCATCTTCGCGGTGACTCCGGATAACTACGAAGGCGGCATCTGGCAGGGCGGCCGCGCGCCAACGCTGGACAGCGACGGCAACGCCTACTTCGCGACCGGCAACGGCGTCTACGACAGTTCGCGAAACTGGGGCGACTCGTTGTTGAAGTTCTCCGTCAATCAGGCCACTGGCCTACAGCTTGTCGACTCCTTCACGCCTGATAACGCCGACTTCCTGGACATGCACGACCTGGACCTGAGCGGCTCCGGCTTCACGCTGCTTCCCGGCAACCTGCTGCTCGGCGGCGGCAAGGAAGGTGTCCTTTACCTGCTCGATGCAACAAAGCTG
>Ga0075425_100000119_pt1 | contig 67458 bp, 60 predicted proteins | sample SoiMethybrSBSTD4_FD_75300 | JGI IMG/M metagenome (GOLD analysis project Ga0075425, IMG submission 75300) | Bulk soil microbial communities from a Populus tree surrounding site in Tennessee, USA - Soil MetaG P. TD hybrid SBSTD4 | ecosystem: Environmental > Terrestrial > Soil > Tree plantation...
CTGATCGAGATCCCGCACGTGCGCCAGTCGGGCAAGAACTCGGCCGACATCCGCATGGTGGTCGACGCGCTCGACCTCTGCTACACCAAGAGCCACGTCGACACCTTCGTCATCGTCAGCGGCGACTCGGACTTCTCGCCGCTGGTGTCCAAGCTGCGCGAGAACGCGAAGACCGTGATCGGCGTCGGCGTCAAGAATTCGAGCTCCGACCTCCTGATCGCCAACTGCGACGAGTTCATCTACTACGACGACCTGGTGCGCGCCGACGAGCAGAAGCGCCGCGCGGCGAAGAAGCGGCGCGAATCGGCGCCCAGCGGCGAGGAGAAAGGCGACAAGAAGCAGGAGGCGTTCGACCTGATGCTCGAGACGCTCAACGCGCTCATCGCCGAGCGCGGCGAGGGGGAGAAGATCTGGGGCTCGATGGTCAAGCAGGCGCTCAAGCGCCGCAAACCTGGATTCAACGAGTCCTACTATGGCTTCAAGGCCTTCTCCGACCTCCTCGAGGAAGCGGAGCAGCGCAGCCTCATCAAGCTCGAGCCGGACGAGAAGTCCGGCGGCTACATCATCCGGCCGGCCTAGCGCCGCAGAGCTCGCGGCGGCGCGCGGTCGCAAGCTTCCCGACGTCATCGCACCGGGGCTCAAGGTGCTCTTCTGCGGCATCAATCCCGGGCTGTACTCGGCGGCCACCGGCAACCACTTCGCGCGCCCCGGCAACCGCTTCTGGCCGGCGCTGCACGCGGCGGGCTTCACGCCGCGCCGGTTGCATCCGTCGCAGAAGGACGAGTTGCTGCGCTCGGGCTACGGGCTTACCAATCTCGTCGCGCGCGCCACCGCGTCCGCCGGCGACCTCGAGCCGGCGGAGTTCGTGCGGGGAAAAAGGGCACTGGCGGCAAAGGTGCGCCGGTACCGGCCGAAGATCGTCGCTTTCCTCGGCATGGGCGCGTACCGGCACGCATTCGCCGACGCCGCGGCGGGCCTCGGCGAGCAGCCACGGGGCTTTGAGGGCGCGCGTGTCTGGGTGCTTCCCAGCCCGAGCGGCCTCAATGCCAACTACCAGCTCGGCGCGCTAGTACAGCTCCTTAAAGTGCTGAAGCGGGCCTGAAGGTTGCTCGTCGCCCTGCCATGGCGACGAAACTGGAGAAACCGCTGCGTCGCGAGGTAAGCATCGAGGGCGAGGCCTACATGGTCACGCTCAGCCCCGCCGGACTAAAGCTGGTGCCGAAGGGCAAGCGCAAGGGCCTCGAGCTCGAGTGGAAGGCGCTGGTCAGCGGCGAAGCAGCCCTCGCCAGCGCGCTGAATGCCTCGCTCGGCCGCTAGCGCACTGCTGATCATCGACATGATCAACGCCTTCGACTTCGAGGGCGCCGGCCGCCCGTTGCCGCGCGCGCTCGCCGCGGCGCGCGCCATCGCCTCTCGCGCCGGCGGCGCCGCTAGGACTCGAGCTTCTTGTAGACGAGGTTGGCGAGGCGCAGCAGCTCCTCGCGGGAAAGATCGGCGGAGGCGAGCGCATAGCCGACGTCGTGGTCGATCCAGTAGAAGACGCCGACGTTGTTCTCGCGCGCGTAGCGGAATGCAGTCTCCCGGTTACGGGCCACCTCGGTGCGCACGTAGAGGGTAAGGCGCCGGCCGGTCTGCGACTGGTACATGAACTGCGCCACCGGGCCGTTGTCGCCCGGCAGCAGGCGGCCGCCGACGAGCGACATGCCGGCCTCGTCGAGCTTGGGCGCGCGCACCTTGACGCCGAGCCGCTTGGACAGCCAGTTGACCAGGTGCTGCTCGTCGTCGGCGCCGACCTCGACCGGATGGCGCACCTCGGGCGAATAAGTGGCATGCGCGATCGCCGCGCGGCGCGCGATGACCGTGGTGTCGGGCGCGGCCTGCGCCACCGGCCGCTCGGGACGCAGGTTCCAGCCGGCCACGCCGCCGATCGCCGCAGCGAGCGCCATCCACGCCGCCACAGCCGCAAAGCGCCGCAGCTGCGGAGCGCGCACCGCGGCGCTCGCCAGGCGCTCCGGCACCGGCTCGGAGAGCATTGCCTCGTACGCGGCGCGCACTTCCTGGCCGAGCCTGCGGTAGGCGGCGACGCGCTCGGCCTCTTCCGGGCGCGCGGCGAGCCAGGCCTCGACCACGGCGCGGCGCGCCTGCGGCAAGCGCCCATCGGCGTAGGCCTGCAGGTCGGCTTCGGTGACGTGGGACTCGTCGCTCACTTGACCACCTTGAGCTTCGGCGCCGGCTGGCCGAGCAGCATGATGCGCAGCTTGTCGCGTGCGCGCGAGAGGCGCGACATCACCGTGCCGATCGGGATGCCGAGCGTGCGCGCCACTTCCTCGTAGCTCATGTCCTCGAGCGTCACGAGCAAGAGCACCGCACGCTGGTCGGCCGGCAGGCGCCCGATCGAGCGGTCGAGGTCGCGCACCAGCAGCGCGTCGGGCTGGGTGGGGCGCTGGGCGAGCTCGGGCATCTCCTCGTCGAGGACGTCGGTGGGGCGTGCGGAGCGCACGCGGTTCACGTGAACGTTGTGCATCACGGTGAAAAGCCAGGCGCGCAGGTCGGTGCCGCGGCGATAGAGATGCAGCTTCGCCCACGCGCGCTCCAAGGTGTCCTGCACCAGGTCGTCGGCGGTGGCGCGATCGCCGACGAGTGCGCGCGCATAGCGCCTCAGCCGCGGAATCAGCTCAACCAGGCGCTTGCCTTCGTCCATCGGGGAACAGGCCTCCGGAGCCGGCTATTCCACGCTATTTCGGTTCGTCGGGCAATGCGGGCAGCGAACGCAGGTAGGCGAGCAGCGCATCGAGGTCCTGCGCCGTGAGCTGGCTGGTGGTGTTGCGCACCACCTCGCCCATCGCCTCCGAAAGCACGTCCCCGTCGGCCGTCATGCCGGTCTTCAGGACGTCCTTCACTTCCTGATCGTCAAATTTCTTCAGGCGCGCGGGGGTGAGGTTGGTCGCCTTGGCGCGCGCGTCGAGCTTGGCCCCGGCGAGGTAGCGATCGCGCTTCATCGCCCCGAACCAGTTGCGCGGCGTATGGCACTCGCCGCAGTGCCCGAGCGCGTTCACCAGATAGGCGCCGCGGTTGACGAGCGCGCTCTTCGCCGGCTCGGGCACGAACGGCCCGGCGGTGAAGAACAGCCACTTCCAGATCCCCAGCAGGAAGCGCCAACGGTAGAGGAAGCCGAGCTCGTGCGGCCGGCTGGGCTGGCTCGATTGCGGCAGCGAGCGCAGGTAGGCCCATAGGTCGCGCAGGTCGGCGTCGACGATGCGCGTGAAGGAGGTGTACGGGAACGCGGGGTAGTAGTGCGCGCCGTCGGGCCGGCGGCCTTCGCGCATCGCACGCACGAAATCCGGCTCGGACCAGCGGCCGATGCCGGCCTGCGGATGCGGCGTGATGTTGGGCCCGTAGAAAGTGCCGAACGGCGTCTTCAGCGCGCGCCCGCCCGCGAACGGCGTCGCGCCTTTTGCCTCCTCGGTGTGGCAGCCGACGCAGCCGCCCGCCTTGGCGAGATACTCGCCGCGCTTCGCGTCGCCTTGCGCAAGTACCGGTGCGGCGAAAGCGCAGAGGAAAAGCAAAAGCCCCGCAGCAGCGGGGCCTTTGCCATGCATCAAAGCGCTACAGCTTCTGCCGGAAATTGTCGTGGCAGCCGTTGCAGGCCTTGAGGACCGCACCGACTTGCGACTTTACGGCGTTCTCGTCGCCGCTGCGGCTTACTTCGTAGAGCTTGTTGGCCTCGTTCTCGAGGCGGCTCGCGGCTTCCCTGAACTTCTGCTGATCGTTGAACACCGCGGGCAGCGCATTGCTTTTCACGTCCTTGGTGGCGGGGTCGAACCCGTCCCACGGCATGCGGCTAAGGTTGTCGAGAAAGCCCGCGTTGCGTCGCGCAATCTCCGCGTTGTAGGGCACTTTGCCCGACGCCATGCCGGCCAGTGGACCGATGTACTTGCCCTGCAGCGTCATCACGGCCTGGCGCTGCTTGACCAGGATCTCGGGCTTCTGTTGCGCCAGCACCGTTCCCGTCGCCGCGCCGAGCGCAAGCGCAACGAGGGCTGCAACTGCCTTGCCTTTCATGGGTCCTCCGAAGTGGGGTGATCCGAGGGGAACAGCCGCTGGCGGGGGACTATTCCGCTTGTCGCAGCCCGGCCGCGTATTCGGCGACGGCCTGGATCTGGCGGTCGTTGAGATGCGCCGCCACGCTGCGCATCACGCCATTGGTGTCGTTGGCGCGCGTGCCCTCGCGAAACGCCTTGAGCTGCACGGCAACGTACTCGGCGTACTGGCCGGCGAGGCGCGGGAACTGCGCGGGAATGCCGGCGCCCGCGGGCCCATGACAGCCGGCGCAGGCGGGCACGTTGCCGGCGGCGTAGCCGCCTCGCCAGAGCTTCTGGCCGAGCGCGGCCAGGTCCTTGTCGCCCGCCGCGGCCGGCTTGAGCGCCTGTCCCGCGTAGTACGCGGCAAGGCCCTTCATGTCGGCGTCCGACAGGTTGGCCACCATGCCGTTCATGATGGCGCTCTCGCGCGCGGGCTTCTTGCCGCCGGAGCCTTTGAAGTCGGCGAGCTGCTTGCGCAGGTATTCGGAAACCTGGCCGGCGATCTTGGGATTGGCCGGCGCGATGCTGTTGCCGTCGGCGCCGTGGCACGCGGCGCACACCTGCGCGGCGATGCCTTGCGCCTTGTCTTGCGCGAGGCTTGAACCGCACGCGAAGCCGAGCGCGACCGCGAGCGCCAAAACCCGATTCATCCCCTGATCCCCGGAGCCGAAAGGCGCGATTTTATTAGAATTCCCCGCCCTCGCCATGACCGTGTTCGCTCAAGCCGAATTCCTGCGTGCGGTCGCCCGGAGCGCCGACCTGCCCGCGCCCGGGCCGCCGGAGATCGCCCTTGCGGGGCGATCGAACGTCGGCAAGTCGAGCGCGATCAACGCCCTCGCCGGGCGACGCTCCCTCGCACGGGTGAGCAAGACGCCGGGGCGCACGCAGACCATCAACTTCTACTCGCTCGGCGACAGCGCGCGTCTGGTGGACCTGCCGGGCTACGGCTACGCGCGCGTGCCGCAGCCAATGCGCGCTCACTGGCGCGAGCTGGTCGGCGAATACCTCGATGGCCCACGCGAAATCGCGGGCATCGTGCTGGTCATGGATGCGCGCCATCCCCTGACCGAGCTCGACGCGCAGTTCTTGTCGTGGCTGTCCAGCGTGCGCGCGGCGCCGCTCGTCGCATTGCTGAACAAGGCCGACAAGTTGCCGCGCAGCGCGCAGAAACGCGCGCTTGACGATGTGCAGCGGCGCCTTGACGGCGCGCCAACGACGCTCTTTTCGAGCATTACGTTACAAGGCGTCGACGAATGCCGCGACCTGCTGGCGGCATGGCTGCGCGCGGGTCGCGAAAATAAAAAGCCCCCGGTAAAGGGGATGTAAACCGGGGGCGAAACGCCTTAACTTTTGGGATTAAGGCACCCGCTCAGGGAGGAGAAGCGGGAGACGATCAACTCGTCTGAAGGGTAAGATGGACGCTCCAAACGAAAGTTCCCCGTCGAAGGGAACGGAAAAAACCCGATAGGCATGAAGGTCTACGGCAGCTTCCCCGGGGTGCGCATGCGGCGCATGCGGCGCGACGACTTCTCGCGACGCCTGATGCGCGAGACGCGCCTGTCGGCCGACGACCTGATCTATCCGGTGTTCGTCATCGAGGGCAAAGCCCGCACCGAGAAAGTGGATTCGATGCCGGGCGTCGAGCGCATGACGCTCGACAAGCTGCTGCCGCTGGCCGAACAGTGCCTCAAGCTGAAAATTCCCGCGCTGGCGATATTTCCCGCCATCGATGCAAGGCTCAAGACGGCCGACGGGCGCGAGGCCTTCAATCCGAAGGGGCTGGTGCCGCGCGTGGTCGCGGCGCTGAAGAAGCGCTTCCCGGAACTCGGCGTGATGACCGACGTCGCGCTCGACCCCTACACCTCGCACGGGCAGGACGGCATCGTCGATCGCGCCGGCTACATCGTCAATGACGTGACCCTAGACGCGCTGGTCAGGCAGGCGCTGGTGCAGGCCGCCGCGGGCGTCGACATCGTCGCGCCCTCCGACATGATGGACGGCCGCATCGGCCGCATCCGCGCGGCGCTGGAGAAGGCCGGCCACATCCACACGCGCATCATGGCCTACTCCGCCAAGTACGCTTCCGGCTTCTACGGCCCCTTCCGCGACGCCGTGGGATCGGCGAAAAGCCTCGGCAAGGCGGACAAGAAGACCTACCAGATGGACCCCGCCAACACCGACGAGGCGCTGTGGGAAGTGGGGCTCGACCTCGCCGAGGGCGCCGACATGGTGATGGTCAAGCCGGGCCTGCCCTACCTCGACATCGTGCGCCGCGTGAAGGACGAGTTCCGCGCGCCGACCTACGTCTACCAGGTGTCGGGCGAGTACTCGATGCTGCGCGCGGCGATCGCCAACCGCTGGCTGCCGGAAAGCTGCGTGATGGAAGCTCTCAGCGCGTTCAAGCGCGCCGGCGCCGACGGCATCCTCACCTACTTCGCGCTCGACGCGGCGAAAGCGCTGCGCAAGCTCTAGGCCGGGACCAGGCGCACGCCGTGCGCGAGCGCTTCCTTGTGCAAGCCTCGAATGCGCAGCAGCGCCGGCCGGCCCCATTCGACGCCCGCGAGTTCGCAAGAGCCGTTGACATGCGACTGCCATTCGCGCCGCCAGATGAGCTCTGGCGTCAGGTGCTGCACGAAAAAGACGCTCGGCGTCTCCTGCACCAGGCGAAAGCGCGCCACGCCCCCTTCGACCGGTCGACTGAGGTCCATGTAGGGGCCCTCGGGTTCGTCGATCTTGAACGCCAGGGCCGCGAGGCCATCCCCCGCATCCACAAAGTTGCGATGGTGGTCGAGCCACGGATGGGATTTCGGCCCCGGCCACAGGAGCTCGATATACGTGGTGCTGAACATGATGCAGTGGTTCTCGGAGCCGATGCTGTGATGGCCGCGCGGCGTGAGGCTGAAGCCGAGCGCGGCGAAGTCGCGCGCCGCGCGATCGAGATCGCGCACCGCGATCACGGCGTGGTCAATCGGCCGGGATGGCGGCAAGCGTCTTCAGGAAGCGCTCGGGCGGCTGGTAGCCGATGACGCGCAGGCCCGTCACTTCGCGGCCGCGCGCGTCGAAGAAGATGATCCCCGGCGGGCCGAACAGCGCAAAGCGCTTGAGCAGCGCGCGGTGCTGCGGGCTGTTGGCGGTGACGTCGACCTGCAGGAGCAGCATGCCGTCCAGCTCGCGCTTCACGCGCGCGTCGCTGAAGGTGTAGGCCTCCATCTCCCTGCACGAGACGCACCAGTCGGCGTAGAAGTCGAGCATCACCGGCTTGCCCGGCGCGGCAAGCTTCGCCTCGAGCTCGGCCACCGAATCGACGCGCACGAACTTGGTATTGCCTTTCGCGCTCAGGAACAGCGGCCACACGATCCACAGCGCGACCCCCAGCAGCAGAACGCCGAAGAACTGCTTGACGCGGTTCAGCCACGGCCCCGACTTCGGCAGCAGCGCACCCTCCGACACCCCGACCACCAGCAGCGGCACGCCCATCCCGAGCGCCATCGCGAAGAGCGCAGCGCCGCCGAGCGCGACGTCGCGCGTCTGCGCGATGTAAAGCAGCGCCCCCGCGAGCGGCGCGGCGACGCAGGGGCTGACGATCACGGCGGAGAGCGCGCCCATGCCGGCCACCGAGGCGATGCGCCCGCCCGGCAGGCGCCGCGACGCCTCGTCCAGGCGCTGGTGCAGGAAGCCGGGCAGCCTCAGCTCGTAGAGGCCGAACATCGACAGCGCCAGCGCGACGAAGATCAGCGCGAAGGCGCCGAGCACCCAGGCGTTCTGCAGCGCTGCGACGAGCAACGAGCCTGAGTACGCCGCGGCGATGCCGGCTGCGGCGTAGGCGAGCGCCATGCCGAGCACGTAGGCGAGCGACAGCGCCGCGGCGCGCGACTTGCCGAGCGCCGCGCCCTCGCCGGCGATGATCCCCGAGAGGATTGGGATCATCGGCAGCACGCACGGCGTGAAGGCGAGCAGCAGGCCAAACACCAGGAAACCGCCCAGCACCAGCGGCGCGCTGTTCTGGAAAAGCTGCGAGATTTCCTGGTCGCTGGCAAAGACTGAAAATCCCGATGCAGCGTTCCCGGCGGACGTTAACCGTAATGAAGCGCGCGATTCCATCGGCACGTAGCACACGCCGGCGTCGGCGCAGCCCTGCGAGGTCACCTTGAGCTCGAAGCCGCCGGCGGCCTGCGCCGGGACGCGGATGCGCACCTCCTTGCGGTAGATCTGCTGCTCGCCGAAGAACTCGTCCTTGTGCGAGATGCCCTGCGGAAACTCGGGCTTGCCCAGGCGCGCGCCCTGGGCCTCGAAGCGGAAGCGGTCGCGGTACAGGTAGTAGCCCTCCGCGATGGCGAAGCGCACTTCGACCGCGGCGTCGTCGGCGGCGCGCGCCGAGAAGCGGAACGCCTGCTCGGGCTCGAGCAGCTCCACGCCGCCCGCCTGCAGCGCCAGCGCGAAGATCAGGGCGAAGCGGATCACTTGGACTGCGTCTCCGCGGCCACCCAGTCGAGGTAGGCGGGCAGGCCGCGCTCCACCGGGACCGCGATGATCTCGGGGAGCTCGTAAGGGTGCAGCGCGCGCATCGCCTGCTCGAGCGCCGCGTAGCGCTCGGCGGTCGTCTTGAGGAGCACCGGATGCTCTTCGTCGTGCTGCACGGCGCCCTTCCAGCGGTACACCGAGCGGCAGGGCGCGAGGATGTTGACGCACGCGGCGAGGTTCTGCGCGACGACGCCGTCGGCGAGGCGCTCGGCGCTGGCGCGGTCCGGAAGGTTGGTGAGCACGAGCAGCGTGGCCATGGATAATATTTTAGTCATGCCGAAAGTGACGCTGCGCCCGAGCGGCCACGAGTTCGAGGTCGCCGAGGGCGAGTCGATCCTCGCCGCCGCGCTGCGCCAGCACTTCGTGCTGCCCTACGGCTGCCGCAACGGCGCCTGCGGCACGTGCAAGGGCAAGCTGCTCGAGGGCGCAGTCGACTATGGCGTTTACCAGAAAAAGGCGCTCACCGACGAGGAGAAAGCGCTGGGCAAGGCGCTTTTCTGCCAGGCGAAGCCGCTCGGCGACGTGGTGATCGAGGCGCGCACCATCGGCGCCGTCAAGGACATCGTGGTGAAGACGCTGCCCTGCCGAGTGCAGCGGATCGAGCGCGTCGCCGACGACGTGATCATCCTCACCCTCAAGCTGCCGGCGAACGAGCGCCTGCAGTTCCTCGCCGGCCAGTACCTCGAGTTCCTGCTCAAGGACGGCTCGCGGCGCAGCTTCTCGATGGCCAACGCGCCGCACGCCGACGAGCTGACCCAGCTGCACGTGCGGCGCGTCGCCGGCGGCAACTTCACCGAGCACGTATTCACGAAAATGAAGGAGCGCGACATCCTGCGCTTCGAAGGGCCGCTCGGCACGTTCTTCCTGAGGGACGACTCGGCGAAGCCGATCGTGTTTGTCGCCTCCGGCACCGGCTTCGCGCCGATCAAGGCGATCATCGAGACCGCGCTGTTCAAGGGCGCGACGCGGCCGATGACGCTCTACTGGGGCGGGCGGCGGCCCAAGGATCTCTATATGGACCCACTCGCGCGCTCCTGGCCGATCAAGTACGTGCCGGTGGTGTCGGACGCGCTGCCGGAAGACGCCTGGCGGGGCCGCACCGGCTTCGTGCACCGCGCGGTGATGGAGGATTTCCCCGACCTCTCCGGCCACCAGGTGTACGCCTGCGGCGTGCCGATCATGGTCGAGTCGGCGAAGCGCGACTTCACCGCGCGCTGCCGGCTGCCGGAAGACGAGTTCTTCGCCGACAGCTTCACCACCCAGGCCGACCTCGCTCAGCCCGCAGATTCGCCAAGATAGGCTTCTTTGACTTTCGAATTGCTCAATAGCTCGTTTGCCGGCCCGGAAAGGGCTATCACCCCGGATTCCATGACATAGCCACGCGCCGCGGCCTGCAGCGCGAGCAGCGCGTTCTGCTCGACCAGCAGGATGGTGACCCCGTCGCGCGCGATCTCGCGCACGATCTCGAAGATCTTCACCACCATCATCGGCGCGAGCCCCATGGAGGGCTCGTCGAGCAGCAGCAGCTTCGGCGCGCCCATCAGCGCGCGCGCGATGGCGAGCATCTGCTGCTCGCCGCCGGAAAGCGTGCCGGCGACCTGGCGGCGCCGCTCCGCCAGGCGCGGAAAGCGCTCATATTGGGCTGCCGGATCGCCCCCGCCCCGCGCATAGGCGCCCATGGCGAGGTTCTCCTCGACGGTGAGCTGCGGGAAGATGCCGCGCCCCTCGGGCACCATCACCAGCCCGCGGCGCGGCAGCTCGTGCACCGCGCAGCGCGAAATTTCGTCCCCGCCGTAGCGCACGCTGCCCGAGCGTCCGGACAAGAGGCCGCAGATCGCCTTGAGCGTCGAGGTCTTGCCCGCGCCGTTCGCGCCGATCACGCACACCAGCTCGCCCTCGTTCACCTCGAGGTCGACGCCCTTCACCGCGCGGATGCCGCCGTAGCGCACCTCCAGGCCGCGCACCTCAAGCAGCATTCGGCGTTCCGAGATAGGCCTGGATCACCTTCGGGTCCTTCTGCACCACCGCGGGCGTGCCCTCGGCGATCTTCTCGCCGTAGTCGAGCACCATCACGCGGTCGCAGACGTTCATGACCAGCCGCACGTCGTGCTCGATCAGGAGCAGCGTGACCCCGTCGCCGCGGATGCGCGCGATCAGCCGGCCGAGGGCGATGCGCTCCGCCGGGTTCATGCCGGCCGCGGGCTCGTCCAGCGCGAGCAGCTTCGGCTCGGTGGCGAGCGCGCGCGCGATCTCGAGCCGGCGCTGGTCGCCGTAGGGCAGGCTGCCGGCGGCGTCGTTGGCGCGCGCGCGGATGCCGACGTAGTCGAGCAGCTCGAGCGAGCGCTTCACGGTCGATTTTTCCTCCTCCCGCGTCCTGCGGTTGCGCAGCACCGCGCCGACGACGCCCGCGCGCGTCCGGGGATGGCGGCCGATCATCACGTTCTCGAGCGCCGACAGGTTGGCGAACAGGCGGATGTTCTGGAAGGTGCGCGCGATGCCCGCCTCCGCGACGTGGTTCGGCTTCATGCCGGCGAGACTGCGCCCGGCGAAGGTGAATTCGCCCGCGTCGACGCCGTAAATGCCGGTGAGCACGTTGAACAGCGTCGTCTTGCCCGCTCCGTTGGGCCCGATCAGCCCGTAGATCTCGCCCGCGTTGATGTCGAAGGACACGGCGTGCAGCGCCTGCAGGCCGCCGAAGCGCTTCGTCACCCCCTGCGCCCCGAGGAGGCTCACGGGCCGTGCTCCTCCAGCTCGCGCTTGCGCACCGCCGAGGGCAGGAGGCCCGCCGGGCGGTAGAGCATCACCAGCACCAGCGCCAGGCCGAAGAGCAGCATGCGGATCACCTCGGGCTCGATCACCAGGCGGCCGAAGAGCGCCTCCTGCAGCGGCGTCACGGTCCAGCGCAGGATCTCGGGCACGAAGGAAAGGAGCAGCGCCCCGAGGATCACGCCCCAGATGTTGCCCATGCCGCCCAGCACCACCATCGACACCACCATGATCGACTCGACCAGCACGAAGCTCTCGGGAGAGATGAAGGCCTGGATGGCGGAGAACATGCCGCCGGCGATGCCGCCGAAGCTCGCGCCCATGGCGAACGCGAGCAGCTTCAGGTTGCGCGTGTCGATGCCCATGGCGCGCGCCGCGACCTCGTCCTCGCGGATCGCCTCCCAGGCGCGGCCGATGCGCGAGTTCTGCAGCCGCAGGTTCACCACGATGATGCCGAGCGCGACCGCGACGAGCAGGTAGTAATACTTGATCGGGGTGTCGAAGCGAAAGCCGGCGAGCGTGAACGCATCGATGCCCGCGATGCCGCGCGGGCCGTTGGTGATGTTCACCGGCTGCGACAGGTTGTTGAGGAAGATGCGGATGATCTCGCCAAAGCCCAGCGTGACGATCGCAAGGTAGTCGCCGCGCAGCTTGAGGGTCGGCGCGCCGAGCATCAGGCCGAAGCACGCGGCGACCGCGGCGCCGATCGGCAGGATCACCCAGAACGGCAGGTGCGCTCCGAGCTGCGGGCTCGCGAGGAGCGCGTACACGTAGGCGCCGACGGCATAGAACGCGATGTAGCCGAGGTCAAGCAGCCCGGCGAAGCCGACCACGATGTTCAGGCCGAGGGCGAGCATGACGTACAGGAGGGCGTAGTTGGTGATGCGCACCCAGCTCGTCCCGGCCTGCGCCAGCGCGAACGGCAGCAGCGCGAGCGAGATCCCGATCAAGGCGAACCCGATCCAGGCGAGCCAGGGCTTGTTCCGGGTATCGAAGTACTGCGTCAAGCGCGGTCTCCGACCCGCTCGCCGAGCAGCCCCTGCGGACGGAGCACCAGCACCAGGATCAGCACGATGAAGGCGAACACGTCCTGGTAGTTCGATCCCATCAGGATGAAATGGCCGCCCGCCTCGCACGCCGCGAGGGGCAGGCCCCAGGTGCACAGATCGGTGAAGTCGCCGATGTAGCCCGCGCCGAGCGCCTCGACCAGCCCGAGCAGCACGCCGCCGAGCATCGCCCCCGGGATGTTGCCGATGCCCCCCAGCACCGCGGCGGAGAACGCCTTCAGTCCCAGCACCGAGCCCATGGTGTACTGCGCGATGCCGTAGTAGGTGCCGAACAGCACGCCGGCGATGGCGCCAAGTCCTGCCCCGATGACGAAGGTGATCGCGATGACGCGGTTGATGTCGATCCCCATCAGCCCCGCGACCTGGGCGTTCTGCGCGGTGGCGCGCATCGCGGTGCCGAGCGGCGTGCGGTAGACGAGGATCGCGAGGCCCGCCATCAGCGCGAGGCAGATGGCGAGGATCGCGATCTGCACCGAGGTGATCGCCGCGCCGCCGAAGAAGTAGGTCCGCGACTGGATGATCTGCGGGAAGGCGAGCACGTTGCGGCTCCAGACCAGCATCGCCAGGTGCTGCAGGATGATCGACACGCCGATCGCGGTGATGAGCGGCGCGAGGCGCGGCGCGTGGCGCAGCGGCCGGTAGGCGAGCCGCTCCATGGCGTAGCCGACCAGCATGCAGATCGGCACAGCGCAGCCCGTGCCGATCAGCACGATCACGAGCGGCGGCAGCCCGCTCGGGACCAGGAGGTTGATGATGCTGAAGGCCACCATCGCGCCGATCATCACCACCTCGCCGTGGGCGAAGTTGATGAGCTGGATGATGCCGTAGACCATCGTGTAGCCGAGGGCCACGACGGCGTAGACGCTGCCTGCGGTCAACCCGTTGACCAGCTGCTGCAGGAGCGTGTCCACGAGGCCCGATTATTAACAAAAACGGCACCCGAAGGTGCCGTTTTGTCCGAGCGCGGGAAGCGCTATCGCTTCATGAACTCTTCCCACTTGGTGGTCTTGCCGCTCTTGATCACCGCCACCGGCGTGATCTTGCCGCCCTTCATGGTGAAGATCGTCATTTCCGCGTCCTTGCGGTCGCCCTTTTCGTCGAACGCGATCTTGCCGGTGACGCCGTTGAAGTCGATCTTCGCCACTTCGGGCAGGTACTTGGCCGGATCGCTCGAGTTTGCCTTCTCCATCGCCGCGATCAGGATATTGGTCGCGTCGTAGGTGAACGGCGAATACAGGATCGGGTCGGCGTTGAATCTCTTCTTGTAGGCCTCGAGGAATTTCTTGTCCGCCGCCTCCACCGGCAGCCCGGCCTGGGAGCACAGCAGCCCTTCCGCCGAGGCTCCGGCGAGCTTCGCCATCTCGTCGGTGCACGCGCCGTCGCCGAATGCGAACACCGCCTTGATGCCGAGCTCGCGGCCTTGCTTGATCAGCGGCCCGCCGGTCGCGTCCATGCCGCCGTAGAACACGGCGTCCGGCTTGCGTCCGCGCAGCTTGGTGAGGATCGCCTTCCAGTCGGTGGTCTTGTCGGTGCCCTTCTCGCGCGGCAGCACGCTGACCTTGGCGGCTTTCAGCGTCTTCTCGACCTCGTTGGCGATGCCCTCGCCATAGGCCGTGGCGTCGTCGATCACCGCGACCGTCTTCGGCTTGTTGTTCTCGGCGAGGTACTGCGCGATCGCCGGCCCCTGCTGGTCGTCGCGGCCGACGACGCGGAACTGGGTCTTGAAGCCCTGCTCGGTCAGCTTCGGGTTGGTGGCCGAGCCCGAGATCACCGGGATGCCGGCCTGGCTGTAGATCGGCGAGGCGGGAATCGAGGTGCCGGAGTTGAGGTGGCCGACCACGCCGACGACCTTGGCGTCGACCAGCTTCTGCGCGACGGTGGTGCCCACCTTGGGATCGGCCTGGTCGTCCTCGCCGATGAATACGAACTTCACTTCCTTGCCGTCGATCTGGGGCTTCTTCGCGTTCGCTTCCTCGACCGCGAGGCGCGCGCCGTTCTCGTTGTCCTTGCCGAGGTGGGCGATGCCGCCGGTGAGCGGGCCGACGTGGCCGATCTTCACTTCGACCGCGGCTGCCGCGGCCGGCACGGCCTTGCCCTTGTCCGCCGCCTTCTGCGGCTCCTGCTTGCTGCAGCCGGCGCCGAGCGCCAGGGCGAGCAGCGAAACTGTAATTGTCGCGTTCTTCATGGGATTCTCCGGGGTTCCTCCGCTAGGGCGGCTATCTTAACTCCGGCCGCTCGCGGAAATCGACCGCTCACTTCTGCGACAGGATCCACTTCACCAGCGCCCGGATGTCGGCGTCGGGCACCGTGTTGTTCGGCGGCATCGGCACCGGTCCCCATACCCCCGCGCCGCCGTTCTTCACCTTCCCGAAGAGCTTCGCTTCGGCGCCCTTGTCGCCGCGGTATTTCGCCGCCACGTCCTTGTACGCAGGGCCGACCAGCTTCTTGTCGACCGTGTGGCAGGCGAGGCAGTTGTGCTTCTTGGCGAGCTCTTCGCTCGCCTGCGCGGACGCGGCGAGCGCGCAGGCGGCGGCTCCGAGGATGACGGCGAGGGCTCTCATGGTTCTCCTTGTCAGCGGATCGGCTTGGTGAACGGGAATACCTTGGTCAGCCCGAAGATGTCGGTGATCAGCAGCACGATGAACACCAGGAGCAGCGCGCCGATGATGTCGGCGCCGCCCGCGGGCAGCGTGTCGATGCGCGCGGCGAGCGTGGCGAGCTCGTCGTCGCTCAGCGCGGCGACGCGCGCGCGCACCTCGGACGGATCGACACCGAGCGCCTGCAGCCGGCTCTGCACGTCGGCGCGCTCGAGCAGGCGTTCGACGCGCCCGCGATCGGCGTTTGGGGCAATCATGCCCGCCTGTGCAGGCAAGGGCAGCGCGATGCAGACGATGAGCAGGCTGACGATGAGACGGCGGGTCATTGGGGGATCTCCCGGGCGGGAAAAAGGCGGGCGCAAGCTTAACATCGGTGCCTCATGACAGACCACCGCGCGAGCGAGGTGCTCGATTTCTGGTTCGGCGCCGGGCCCGAGCGTGGCAAATCGCACAAGCGCTGGTTCGAGAAGGATGCGGCGTTTGACGCCGAGGTGAAAACGCGCTTCCTGCCGCTCTACGAAAGGATTTCGACGCAGCGCCTATGGCTCGAGGGCGCCGCGAATTGCCTCGCGCGCATCGTCGTGCTCGACCAGTTCCCGCGCAACATGTTCCGCGGCGAGGCGCGCGCGTTCGGCTCCGACGCGCTCGCGCTCGAAACCGCGCGCCTCGTGCTCGAGCGCGGTTATGACCGCGCTGCGCTTCCGGTCGAGCGGCTGTTCATGTACCTGCCGTTCGAGCACAGCGAGTCGCTCGCGGACCAGCGGCGCGCCTGCGAGCTGATGCAGCCGCTCGGCGGGGAGTGGTACGACTACGCCTTGCGCCACAAGGCGATCATCGAGCGCTTCGGCCGCTTCCCGCACCGCAACGCGATCCTCGGCCGCGCGAGCACGCCCGAGGAGCTCGCGTTCCTGAAGGAGCCCGGGTCAGGCTTTTGAGTCGGTGATCGCTCCCTGCGACGCGGTGGAGACGAGGCGCATGTACTTCGCCATCAGCCCGGCCGTGTAGCGCGGCTTGGGCGCCTTCCACTTCCTGCGGCGCACGGCGATCTCCTTGGGTGGCACGTTCAGGCGGATCAGGCGCTTCTTCGCGTCGATGGTGATCGAGTCGCCCTCCTTCACCAGCGCGATCGGCCCGCCGACGTACGCCTCCGGCGCGACGTGGCCGACCACCATGCCCCAGGTGCCGCCGGAGAAGCGCCCGTCGGTGAGAAGGCCCACGGATTCGCCGAGGCCCTGTCCGATCAGCGCCGAGGTCGGCGCGAGCATCTCCTGCATGCCGGGCCCGCCCTTCGGGCCCTCGTAGCGGATCACCACCACGTCGCCCGCCTTGATCTTCTTCGCCATGATCGCCTTCATGCAGGCGTTCTCGGAGTCGAACACCCGCGCCGGGCCGGTGATCGCCGGATTCTTGAGCCCGGTGATCTTGGCGACGCAGCCTTCCGGCGCGAGGTTGCCGCGCAGGATGGCGAGGTGGCCTTCGCGATACATCGGCTTCGACCAGGGCCGGATCACTTCCTGGCCGGGCCGCGGCTGCGCCGGCACGTCCTTCAGCAGCTCGGCCATGGTCCTGCCGTGGATGGTCATGCACTCGCCGTGCAGCACGCCTGCCTCGAGCAGGATCTTCAGCACCTGGGGCACGCCGCCCGCCCGGTGGAAGTCGACGGCGACGAAGCGCCCGGAGGGCTTGAGGTCGCACAGCACCGGCACGCGCCGGCGCACCCGCTCGAAGTCGTCGATCGCCCACTTCACCCCGGCCGCGCTCGCGATCGCGAGGTAGTGCAGCACGGCGTTGGTCGAGCCGCCGGTCGCCATGACGAGCGCGATCGCGTTCTCGATGGACTTGCGCGTGATGATGTCGCGCGGGCAAAGATTGTTCCTGACCGCCTGCACCAGGACCTGAGCGGATTGCGCCGCCGAATCCGCCTTCTCCGCGTCGGGGGCGGCCATCTGCGAGGACCCGAGCAGGCTCATGCCGAGCGCCTCGAACGAGGAGCTCATGGTGTTCGCGGTGTACATGCCGCCGCACGCGCCGACCGAAGGGCAGGCGTTCTTCTCGATGCCGACGAAGTCCTCCTCGCTCATCTTGCCGGCGGCGAACGAGCCGACCGCCTCGAAGGCCGAGACGATGGTCAGGTCCTTGCCCTTCCATCTCCCCGGCTTGATCGTGCCGCCGTAGACGTAGATGCCCGGCACGTTCATGCGCGCCATCGCCATCATGCCGCCGGGCATGTTCTTGTCGCAGCCGCCCACCACCAGCACGCCGTCCATCGCCTGGCCGTTGACGCTGGTCTCGATGGCATCGGCGATCACCTCCCGCGACACCAGCGAGTACTTCATCGCCTCGGTCCCCATGCCGATGCCGTCGGTCACGGTGGGCACGCCGAAGGTCTGCGGCTTGGCGCCGGCCGCCTCGAGAGCCTGCACCGCGCGCTCGATGAGCGGCTGGATGCCGGCGTTGCACGGATTCATGGTCGAGTGGCCATTGGCCACGCCGACGATCGGCTTGTCGAAATCGGCGTCGCCGAAGCCCACGGCGCGCAGCATGGCGCGGTTGGGCGAGCGGGCGACGCCTTGGGTGATGAGCTTCGAGCGGCGGTTGTAGTCGGCCATGCGCGTCTCCTCCGGAGGCGCGATTCTGCGCCTCGCCGCGGGCCGGCCGCCAATACATTCGGCGCGCCGGTGTAATACTCTATAGGTATGAACCTCCCTGGAATGCGGCAGATGCGGTATTTCATCGCCGTGGCCGAGCGGCTGCATTTCGGTCGCGCCGCCGCGGCGCTGCACATCTCCCAGCCGCCGCTGTCGCGCGCCGTCGCCGCGCTCGAGGAGCGGCTCGGCGTGCGCCTGCTCGCGCGCAGCCGACGCCGCGTCGAGCTCACCGCCGAGGGCGCGCGCTTCCTGGAGGACGCGCGGCGCATCACCGGCCAGCTCGAGCGCGCGAGCCAGGAGCTGCGCGCCATGGCCTCGGGCGAGCAGGGCCGGCTGCGCATCGGCTTCGTCTCGCTCGCCGACTACGGCGTGCTGCCGGGGTTGCTCAAGCGCTACAAGGCGGCGCGCCCCGGCGTGCGGCTCGCGCTGCGCGAGATGCTCTCGCCCGAGCAGGCGGCGGCGCTCGCCGCGGGCGAGCTCGACTTCGGCCTGCTGCTGCCGCCGGTGAGCGGGGCGGTGGCGCTCGAGCACCTGGTGGTGCAGCGCGAGCGCTTCGTCGCCGCCCTGCCCGCCGGCCACCGGCTGGGACGCACGCGCAGCCCGCTCGCCCTGAGCGCGCTCGGCGGCGAACCTTTCGTCACGGTGCCGCGCGAGATCGCGCCGGGCCTGTACGATATCGTCGCCGCCCTGGCCAAGCAGGCCGGCATTTCCCTCAACGTCGCGCAGGAGGCGATCCAGATGCAGACCGTCGTCAGCCTCGTGTCGAGCGGCCTCGGCGTTGCGGTCGTGCCGGCGTCGGTCGCCAACCTCGGGCGCCGCGGCGTGGTCTACCGCGCGCTCGCCGACCGCCATCCGCGCCTCGACGTCTGGCTCGCCTGGCGCCGGGGGAGCTTGAGCGCCGCCAGCCAGGAATTCGTCGCGCACGCGCGGCGCATCGCCGCCTGATGCTCGTCCACCCGCAGATCGATCCGGTCGCGTTCTCGCTCGGCCCGCTCGCCGTGCGCTGGTACGGCCTCATGTACCTCGCCGGCTTCGGCGCCGGCTGGGCGCTTGGCCTTTCGCGCATCAAGAAGGGCCTCGCGCCGGTGACGCGCGTGCAGTTCGACGATCTGCTGTTCCTCGCCGTGCTCGGCGTGATCCTCGGCGGGAGGCTGGGCTACGTGCTCTTCTACAAGCCGGCCTATTACGCCTCGCACCCGCTCGAGATCTTCGCCGTCTGGCAGGGCGGCATGTCGTTCCACGGCGGGCTGCTCGGCGTGATGCTCGCCATGGTGTTCGCCGCGCGGCGCCACAGGATCGACTGGCTGCGGCTGATGGACTTCGTCGCGCCGCTGGTGCCGCTCGGCATCGCCGCGGGGAGGCTGGGCAACTTCATCAACGGCGAGCTGTGGGGCCGGCCCACCGACCTGCCCTGGGGCATGGTGTTCCGCGGCGCGGGCGAGCTGCCGCGCCACCCGTCGCAGCTCTACCAGTTCGCGCTGGAAGGCCTGACGCTGTTCGCGCTGCTGTGGTGGTTCTCAGCCAAGCCGCGACCGCGCGGGCAGGTGTCGGCGCTGTTCCTCCTGGGCTACGGCGCGTTGCGCTTCATCGCCGAGTTCGGGCGCGAGCCCGATGCGTTTCTCGGCTACCTCGCGCTCGGCATGACCATGGGCCAGTGGCTGTGCGTGCCGATGATCGTCGGCGGCATCTGGCTCTTCGCCTGGAGCCGCCGCTAGAGCGCCTCGGCCAGGAGCCGCGCGACGTGCACCGCCTCGCGACCCGCGCCATCGGCGATCTGGTGCCGGCAGCTCGTGCCGTCGGCAACGACCCGCGCCTGCGATCTGCGTATTTCCGGCAGGAGCGACAGCTCGGCCATCTTCATCGACACCTCGTAGTGCTCGGCCTCGTAGCCGAAGCTGCCCGCCATGCCGCAGCAGCTCGTCTCGATCGGCCTCACCTTGAGGCCGGGCACCATCGCCAGCACCTTCTGCACCGCCGGCATCGCATCGAACGCCTTCTGGTGGCAGTGCCCGTGCAATAGAACCTCGCAGGACATGGGCTTCAGCTTCAGGTTGCCGGGGTTCTCGGCCAGGAATTCCTCGAACAGGAACGCATTCTTCGCCAGGCTGCCCGCGCCCAGCACGGGATATTCGTCGCGCAGGCTGAAGAGGCACGACGGCTCGAGGCCGACGATCGGCACGCCGCGCGCGAGCGCCTCGACCATGCGGCGCGCCTCGCGCTTCGCTTCGTCGACGAGGCCCACCGACAGGAACGTCCGCCCGCAGCACAGCCCGGCCGGCGCGTGCACGCGGTAGCCCGCCGCCTCGAGCACCCGCATCGCCGCGCGAGCGTTTTCCGGCTCGAAGTAACGATTGAAGGTGTCGACGAACAGGATCACGTCGCCAGTCGCGCTCCCGGCCTCCCGGAAATAATCGCTGCGCCATTTCGGCATCGGCCGCTGCGCGAAACCCAGCGGAGCCTTGAGCAGCGCTGTGGCGGCATTGGCGAGGGGCGCGAAACGCGCTGCCCACGGCGCGTATCTCGGCAGATAGGCGATCGCCCGCTCGCGCGCGCTCGGCGGATGGTCCATGCGGTACTGCGCGAGGAACTCGACCTTCATGCGCGCCATGTCGACGCCCGTGGGGCATTCGCGCTTGCAGCCTTTGCAGGAGACGCAGAGGTCGAGGGCGTCTTTCACGGCTTCGAACTCGAGCTGGCCGGACAGCGCCAGGCGCAGCGTATTCGCGCGGCCGCGCGTGAGGTGGATCTCGTCGCGCGTCGCGCGGTACGAGGGGCACATGGTGCCGGCGTCGAATTTCCGGCAGTGGCCGTTGTTGTTGCACATCTCGACGGCCTTGTCGTAGCCGCCCCACTCGCCCCAGTCGAGCGCGCTCCTCGTCGGCTGCGTGCGATAGCCCGGCGGGAAGCGAAACAGGCTCGAGTCGTCCATCCTCGGCGGGTTGACGATCTTGCCGGGGTTCATCAGGCCGCGCGGGTCGAGCCAGGACTTGATCTCGGCGAGCGCGGCGGTGAGCCGCGGGCCGAAGAAGGGCGCGATCCATTCCGAGCGCACCAGGCCGTCGCCGTGCTCGCCCGAGTACGCGCCCTTGTACTCCTTCACCATCGCGCAGGCTTCCTCCGCGATGGCGCGCATCTTCGCCGCGCCGTCGCGGCGCATGTCCAGGATCGGGCGCACGTGCAGCGTGCCGACCGATGCATGCGCGTACCAGGTGCCGCGCGTGCCGTGCTTCTCGAACACGCGCGTCAGGCGCTCGGTGTAGTCGGCGAGGTGCTCGAGCGGCACCGCGCAGTCCTCGATAAACGACACCGGCTTGCCGTCGCCTTTCATCGACATCATGATGTTGAGGCCGGCCTTGCGGACCTCCCAGATCTGCTTTTGCAGGTTCTGATCGGTCACTTCGACAACGCTGTCAGGCAGGCCGAGGTCGGCCATCAGCTGCACGAGGTCCTTCAGGCGCCCGACGCGCTCGTCGGCGAACTCGACGAGCAGGATGGCGTCGGGATCCCCTCTGATGAACGCGTTCACGGTCTTCTCGAACGCGGGAATGGCGCGCGCGAGGCCGATCATGGTGCGATCGACCAGCTCGACCGCGGTCGGCTCGAGCTTGACGATGTGCTGGGTGAGCGCCATCGCGCCGTGGAACTTCGGGAAGTGGCACACGCCGAGCGAGCGCCTCGCCGGCAGCCGCGAAAGCTTCAGGTGCAGCCGCTCGGAATAGGCAAGCGTGCCTTCCGAGCCGACCAGCAGATGTGCGGTGTTTGCGTGCGGCGGCCCGAGGTGGTCGAGGTTGTAGCCCGCGACCTTGCGCAGCAGCTTCGGAAAGCGCGCGGCGATCTCTTCCTTCTCCCGCTCATAAAGGACGCGCAGCCGGGCGACGAATTGACGATAGCCTGCCGGTCCTTCGTCGCAATCCATGGGACCGAACTTCCAGCGCTCGCCGCCGGCGGTGCAGGCCTCGATCGCGAGCACGTTGTGCACCATGTTGCCGTACTCGATCGAGCGCGAGCCGCACGAGTTGTTGCCCGCCATCCCGCCGAGCGTCGCCTGCGCGCTGGTCGAGACGTCGACCGGAAACCACAGGCCTTTCGGCCGCAGCGCGGCGTTGAGCTGATCGAGCACCACGCCCGGCTGGACGATTGCGGTTGCCGCTTCCGCGTCTATCGCCAGGATGTCCTTCAAATACTTGGTGTGGTCGATGATCAGCGCTTCGCCCACCGCCTGCCCGCACTGCGAGCTGCCGGCGCCGCGCGGCAGGATCGGCACGCCCTCGCGCGCGGCGATCGCGATCGCCGCGCGCGCGGCTTCCTCGGTGCGCGGCACGACGATGCCGAGCGGCTCGACCTGGTAGATCGACGCGTCGGTCGCGTAGCGGCCGCGGCTCGCCGGATCGAAGAGCACTTCCGCGTCGAGCTCCTTGCGCAGCCGCGCCGCGAGCGCGGAAGAATCCGCGCGCCGCGCGAACTTGACGGGGGTCAAGGGGGCGTTCATCGAGGCCGCAGTTAGAATACCCCAATGACGCCGCATTCCCCGCGCAGGGCCGGCCGGCATTTCCTGCAGATTCCGGGACCGACCAATGTCCCGGACCGCGTGCTGCGAGCGATCGATTTTCCCACCATCGATCACCGCGGCCCGGAGTTCGGCGAGCTCGGCAAGCGCGTGCTCGCGGGGATGAGGCGCGTGTTCAAGTCGACGCGCGGCGAGGTGGTGATCTACCCCGCTTCCGGCACCGGCGCGTGGGAAGCGGCGCTGGTCAACACGCTCTCGCCCGGCGAGCGCGTGCTGATGTACGAGACCGGCCACTTCGCCACGCTGTGGCGGAAGATGGCGGCGCGCCTCGGGCTGGAGGTCGAGCTCATCCCGGGCGACTGGCGCCGCGGCGCCGACCCCGAAGCGATCGAGAAGCGCCTGCGCGCGGACGGCGCCAAGGCGATCAAGGCGGTGTGCGTCGTGCACAACGAGACCTCGACCGGCGTCACCTCGAGGATGGCCGAAGTGAGGAAGGCGATCGACGCGGCGGGCCACCCCGCGCTCTATATGGTCGACACCATCTCGTCGCTCGCCTCGATCGATTATCGGCACGACGAGTGGGCCGTCGACGTCACCGTAGCCGGCTCGCAGAAAGGGCTGATGCTGCCGCCGGGCCTTTCGTTCAACTGCATCTCGCCCAAGGCGCTCGCCGCGTCGAAGTCGGCGCGCCTTGCGCGCAGCTACTTCGCGTGGGACGAGATGATCGCCAACGGCAAGAACGGCTACTTCCCGTACACGCCGGCGACCAACCTGCTCTACGGCCTCGACGAGGCGCTGAAGATGCTGCTCGACGAGGAGGGCCTGGACGCGGTGTTCGCGCGCCACCAGCGCCACGCCGAGGCGACGCGCCGCGCGGTGCGCGCCTGGGGGCTGGAAGTGTTCGCCCTCGACCCGCGCGAGTACTCGGCGTCGCTCACCGGCGTGCTGATGCCGGCCGGGCACGACGCGGACCGGGCGCGCAAGGTGATCCTCGAGGCGTTCGATCTCTCGCTCGGCACCGGGCTCACCAAGCTCGGCGGCAAGATGTTCCGCATCGGCCACCTCGGCGACTTCAACGACCTGATGCTGATGGGCACGCTCGCCGGCGTCGAGATGGGCCTCGCGCTCGCCGGCGTGCCGGCAAAGAAGGAAGGTGTGCAGGCGGCGATGGCCTACCTGGCCGAAGCGCACAGCAAGCCGGCGCGCGCCGCGGCGTAGTTCCATAACGAGGAGGAGGACACTCATGAAGCTGCATCTCGGCATCGCCGCCCTGGCCGCGCTTTTCTCGTTCGGCGCGCACGCGCAGACCGAGCTCAAGTTCGGGCACGTCGGCGAACCCGGCTCGCTGATCGGCGCCGCGGCGGACGAATTTGCGAAGCGCGCCAATGCCAAGCTCGCCGGCAAGTACAAGATCGTCACCTACGGCTCGAGCCAGCTTGGCGGCGACAAGGAGCTGCTGCAGAAGCTGAAGCTCGGCACCATCGACTTCGCCGAGCCTTCCACGGTGATGTCCTCCGAGGCGGACATTTTCGGCGTGTTCGAGATGCCTTATCTCGTGAAGAGCCGCGAGCACATGAAGAAGATCGAGAAAGAGCTCTTCTGGTCGAAGATGGAGCCGGCGGCCGAGAAGAAGGGCCTGAAGATCCTCGCGGTGTGGGAGAACGGCTATCGCCACATCACCAACAACAAGCACCCGATCAACACGCCGGCCGACCTCAAGGGCCTCAAGCTGCGCGTGCCGGAAGGCAAGTGGCGCGTCAAGATGTTCCAGGCCTACGGCGCCAACCCCTCGCCGATGAAGTTCTCCGAGGTGTTCACCGCGCTGCAAACCGGCGTCATGGACGGCCAGGAGAACCCGTTCGCGCAGATCGCGAGCGCCAAGTTCTACGAGGTGCAGAAATACCTCTCGCTCACCGGCCACGTGTACACGCCCTCCTACGTCGCCGTCGGCGTGAAGAAGTGGGCCGCGCTGCCCGCCGATGTGCGCAAGCTGCTCGAGGACACCGCGAAGGACACGCAGGCCTGGGTGTACGAGAAGGCGGCCAAGGATGACGAGGAGCTGCTCGAGAAGATGAAGAAGGGCGGCATCCAGGTGAACAACGCCAACAAGGACTCGTTCATCGCCGCCTCCAAGCCGGTGTACGAGGAGTTCGCGAAGGAAGTTCCCGGGGCGAAAGAAATCATCGACCGCGCCATCGCCCTGGGCAAGTAGGCGCCGTGCTCGAGGACCTGCGCCGGCGCTACGAGCGCCTGCTGGAGTGGATTGTCATCGCTTTGATGGCGATCCTGTTCGTCGAGGTGACGCTGGGCGTGCTCTACCGCACTTTCGGCGCCTCGCTCGTCTGGTACGACGAGGTGGCGTCGATCCTGCTCGCCTGGCTCACCTTCTACGGCTCCGCGCTCGCCGCGGCCAGGCGCGCGCACATCGGCTGCCCGGAAGTGGTCGCGCTGCTCGCGCCGGGCGTGCGCGTCGCGGCCCGCGTGGTCGCCGACCTGATGGTGGTGGCGTTCTTCCTCCTGCTCGGCTGGGTCGGCTACCGCATCCTCGAGGTGCTCGAGACCGACCACCTGGTGAGTTTGCCGTCGGTGCCCGTGTCCTGGGTGCAATCGGTGGTGCCGATCAGCGCCGCGCTGATCGTGCTGGCCGAGCTGCTGAGCCTGCCCCTCGCGCTTTCCATGGCGCGGCGCGGGCATGCCGCGGCCGCCGGCGAGGCGACGCAGTAGTGGAGATCCTCGCCGTCTTCGCCTGCGTGCTGGCGCTCGTCATCATCGACGTGCCGATCGCGGTCGCCCTCGGCATCGTCGCCGTGGCCTTCATGGTCGTGGCGCAGGGCGTCGACTCGCTGCCCAACCTGCCGGTCGTCCTCTACAACGGCGCCACCAACTTCCCGCTGATCGCGATCCCGCTGTTCATCCTCGCCGGGGCGATCATGAACGCCTCCGGCATCTCGCAGCGCCTGATCGCCTTCGCCAGCGCGCTGCTCGGCTTCATCCGCGGCGGGCTGGCGATGGTGTCGATCGGCACTTCGATGTTCTTCGCCGAGATCTCGGGCTCCGCGGTAGCCGACGTTTCCGCGCTGGGCTCGATCCTGATCCCGGCGATGAAGAGCAAGGGCTATCCGCGGCCGCTCGCCGCCGCCATCATGTCGTCCGCGGCCACGCTGGCGGTGATCATCCCGCCCTCGATCCCGATGATTCTCTACGCCGTGATGGCCGAGACCTCGGTGGTGCAGCTCTTCGTCGCCGGCATCGTGCCCGGCGTGCTCGGCGGCCTGGGCCTGATGGGCATGGCGTACTGGTTCGCGCGCCGCTACAACCTGCCGATCGAGGAGCGCTTCAGCTGGGCGCGGGTGCGCCGCACCTTCCGCGAGGCTTTCTGGGCCTTCACCCTGCCGATGATCATCCTCGGCGCGATCTTCGGCGGCGTGGTGACCGCGACCGAGGGGGCGGCGCTGGCGGTGCTCGCCGCGCTCTTCATCGGCCTGGTCGTCTATCGCGAACTCGACCTGAAGCAGCTCAAGGCGGCGATGATCGAGGGCGGGGTGCAGACCGCGGTGGTGATGCTGCTGGTCGCGACCTCGGCGCTGCTCGGCTCCTACCTCACCGAGGTGCAGGCGCCGCAGAAGCTCGCGCAGTCGGTGTCCGATCTGACCCACAACAAGTGGCTGGTGCTCGCGCTGCTCAACGTCCTGTTCCTGATCCTCGGCATGTTCCTGCACTCGGCCGCGGCCATCATCCTGGTGGTGCCGGTGGTGATGCCGCTGGTGCGCGCCGCCGGCATCGACCCGGTGCACTTCGGCCTGATCGTCACCGTCAACCTCGGCATCGGCCAGCAGACGCCGCCGGTGGCGAGCGTGCTCATGGTCGCCTGCTCGATCGCCAAGGCAAGCGTCTGGGAGGTGACGCGCGTCAACATCTGGTTCATCGGCGTGCTGTTCGCCGTGCTGATGCTCATCACCTACGTGCCGGTGACGGGCATGGGACTGGTGGAGCTCTTCTACAAGTAGCTACTTGGTGCGCACCGCCCCCATCAGCGTGTCCGGCAGCCAGGTGGCGATCTCGGGGAACACGCACAGGATCAGGATCGCGAGGAACATGCACAGCACGTAGGGAACCGTGCCCCAGATCACCTTCATCAGCGGCACGTCGGGGGCGATCGCGTTGACGATGTAGATGTTGAGGCCGACCGGCGGATGGATCAGGCCGATCTCCATGTTGATCGTGACGATGACGCCGAACCAGACCGGGTCGAAGCCCGCGGTGCGGATGATCGGCAGCAGGATCGGCGCCGTCATCAGGATGATGGCGGCGGGCGGGATGAAGAAGCCGCACACCAGCAGGAACAGGTTGATCAGCCCCATCAGCACCCAGCGGTTGACGTGCATGTCCGCGATCGCCTGGGCCAGGGTCTGCGTCAGGTAGAGCGAGGTCAGCATGTAGCCGAAGAGCACGGCGGCGCCGATGATCATCAGGATCATCACCGACTCGCGCGTGGTATCGCGCAGGATCTGCCACCAGTCGCGCGGCTGCCACATGCGGTAGATGATCAGTGCCAGCACCACGCACAGCGCCGCGCCGACGCCCGCCGCCTCCGACGGCGTCGCCACGCCGCCGTAGAGCACGTACATCACGCCGATGATGATCGCCACGAACGGCGCGATCTTCGGGATCGACTGGAACTTCTCCTTCCAGCTGTAGCGGAAGCCGGCCGCATGCGAGCGAAAGCCGCGCCGCCAGATCGCGAACAGCGTCCAGAGCATGAACAGGCCGGTGAGCATGAGCCCCGGCACCACGCCGGCGAGGAACAGCCGCCCGATCGAGGTCTCGGTGGCGATGCCGTAGAGGATGAAGGTGATCGACGGCGGGATCAGGATGCCGAGCGTGCCGCCGGCGCAGATCGAGCCGGTGGCGATGTCGTCCGGATAGCCGCGCTTGCGCATCTCCGGGATGCCCATCTTGCCGATCGCCGCGCAGCAGGCGGGCGAGGAGCCGGTCAGCGCGGCGAAAATCGCGCAGGCGCCGAGGTTGGAGATCACCAGCCCGCCCGGCAGGCGATAAAGCCAGCGGTCGAGCGCCTCGTAGAGGTCCTTGCCCGCCGGCGAGGAGCCGATCGCCGCGCCCATCATGACGAACATGGGGATCGATACCAGCGTGAAATCGTTGAGGCCGGCATAGAACGTCTCGGCCACCACCTGCAGCGAGCTGAAGCCGTGGAACAGGATCAGGAACACGATCGACAGCGCGCCCAGGCCGAACGCCACCGGCGCGCCCGAGAGCAGCACCAGCAGCGTCGCGACCAGCACGATGGCGCCCTGGGTGGTCGGGCTCATGTCTTGATGCCGAAGGGCGGCTCGCGGCCGCTGACGAGGCTAAGCAGGTCTGCCAGGTACTGCAGCACGAGGATGCCGAGCCCGATCGGCATCGAGGCATACGGGATCCACAGCCGCGCGCGCCACATGGTGTCGGAGACCCAGCTCTGCTCCCACGCTTCCAGCCACAGGCGCGACGTCAGCACGGCAAGGACGATGCAGAACGCGAGCGACATGACGATCGAGGCGAGCGCGAGCCACCAGCGCGTGCGCCCGCGAACATGCAACGGCAGGACGTCGACGTTGACATGGCCGCGCGAAAGCAGCAGGTAGGGACTGCCGATGAACGTCGCCGCGACCAGGCTCCAGGTGACGAAGTCGGTCTGCCAGATCGTGGTCTGGTTCAGCACGTAGCGCAGGAACACCATCTCGCACACCACCAGCACGCCGAGGGCGATCAGCCCCGCGGCGACGATGCCGCAGAGCTGCGAGAGGCGCCGGACGGCGCGGATGTAGGAGTCCACGCGCGTCTTGGAGGCGTTGCTGTTACTTCACGCTCAGGGCTTCGTCGATCAGCTTCTTGCCGTTGGGCACGTCCTTGGCGAACTCTGCGTAGGAGCTCTTCTCCGCCACCTTGACCCACTGCTCGTATTCCTGCGGCGTGAGCGTCACCACCTCGACGTTGTGGTCCTTGAACACCTTGACCATCTCGTCGTCGAGACCTTTCGCCTTGCCGGCGAAGAAGTCGTGCGACTTCCTGCCCGCCTGCATCAGCACGTCCTGCTGCTTCTTGTCCAGGCGCATGAAGCTCTTCTTCGACATCAGCACCGGCTCGTACATGAACCAGAGCGCGTTGTCGCCGGGCGCCGTGAGGCACTTCACCTGCTCGTAGATGCGGAACGAGACGAAGCTGCCCGAGCTGGTGTCGGTGCCCTCCGCCACTCCGGTCTGCAGCGCGTTGTACACCTCGTTCGACGGCACCGAGACGATCGTCGCGCCGGCCGACTGCCACATCGCGGCGAAGGTCGGCCCGGCCGAGCGGAACTTGAGCCCCTTCACGTCCTCCGGCTTGCGGATGCAGTTGCGCTTGGACGCCATGGCGCCGGCGAGCCAGGCGTCGGCGAGCACCATCACGCCCGCCTTGTCGATCTGCGCCTTGATCTCCTTCATGAAGGGCGAGCCGTTCATGCGCTGCGCGCGCTCGTGGTTGCGCACCAGGCCCGGCATCAGCGTCGCGCTGAAGGCGCGCATCTTGCCGCTCGCGTAGTCGAGCGGAAAGGACGAGATGTCGAGCTGGCCGTTGACCAGCGCGTTCCACTGCTCGTTCGGCTTGAAGAGCGAGGCGCCGGGGTAGACCTGCACCTCGAGCTCGACGTTCGCCGCCTTGGCCTCGCGCGCGATGATCTGCACCATCTCGTCGCGCACGTCGCCGCGCCCGCCGGGGAACTGGTGCGAGGCGCGCAGGGTGGTGGGCGCCGCAAGCGCCGAGGCGCTCGCCGCGGCAAGCGCGCCAGCCAAAAGCATCCGCTGGATGTTCATCGTCCGATCCTCCTCCTAAGGAAGCCGCATATTCTAGATCACGCGCGCGGCGCGCAACCGTTCGAGCTCCGCCTCGCTCTTGCCGAGCAGCCCGCGCAGCACCTCCTCGGTGTGCTGGCCGAGGAGCGGCGGGGCGCGCTGATATTCGACCGGAGTCCCGGAGAAGCGCATCGGGCTCGCCACGCCGGGCAGCTTCCCGGCCGCCGGATGGTCGAGCTCAACGCGCACGCCGCGCGCCTTGACCTGCGGCTCGGCGAATACCTGCGCGATGTCGTTGATCGGGCCGTTCGGCACGCCCGCGGCCTCCAGGAGAGCGAGCCACTCCGAGGTCGTCCTGCGGCTCATGATCTCCTGCACCCGGCGAGTCAATTCGCCGCGGTTCTCGACCCGCTTGCCGTTGGTGGCGAAGCGCGCATCGCCGGCGAGCTCGCTGCAGCCGGCGGCGTCGCAGAACTTGCGGAACAGGTTGTCATTGCCGCAGGCGACGATCACCGCGCCGTCGGCGGTGCGGAACGGCTGGTAGGGGACGATGTTCGGATGCAGATTGCCGATGCGCCTGGGCGGCGTGCCGGTCGCGAAGTAGTTGGTGTTCTGGTAGGCGAGCAGCGCGATCTGCGAGTCGAGCAGCGCGAGGTCGAGGTGCTGGCCCTCGCCCGAGCGCTCGCGGCTGGCGAGCGCGGCGCAGATGGCGATCGAGGCGTACATGCCGGTGATGATGTCGGCGATCGGCACGCCCGCGCGCTGCGGCCCGCCGCCGGGCGCGCCGTCGGGCTCGCCCGTGACGCTCATCATGCCGCCCATGCCCTGGATCATGAAATCGTAGCCCGGCCGCTCGCGGTACGGGCCGGTCTGGCCAAAGCCGGTGACCGAGCAGTAGACGAGCTTCGGGTTCAGCTTGCGCAGGTCCTCGTATCCCAAGCCGTAGCGCGCGAGGTCGCCGTACTTGTAGTTCTCGATCAGCACGTCGGAGGAGCGCGCGAGCTCGCGCGCGATCGCCTGCCCCTCGGGCACGGCGATATTCAGTGTCACCGATTTCTTGCCGCGGTTGGCGGACGTGAAGTAGGCCGAGTCCTTGGTGTCGCGCCCTGCGCTGTCCTTGATCCACGGCGGGCCGAAGGCGCGCGAGTCGTCGCCCACGCCCGGGCGCTCGATCTTGATCACCTCGGCGCCGAGGTCGGCCAGGTTCTGGCTCGCCCAGGGCCCGGCGAGCACGCGCGAGAGGTCGAGAACCCGGATATGCGACAGAGGACCGGCCACGCGAAAGTTTAGATCACCACACGCTCACCAGCATGCGCAGCGCGAACGCGTACAGGAGCATCGCAAAGATGGTGCGCAGCCGCGGCACCGGCAGGCGGTGCGCAAGGCGCGCACCCAGCGGCGCGGCGAGCATGCTGGTCGTGACGACGAGCGCGAGCGCCGGCAGATAGACGAAGCCGAGGCTTGCGGCGGGCAGGTCCTCGACGCGCAGGCCGTGGAGCACGTAGCCCGCGGTGCCGGCGATGGCGATCGGCAGCCCGTTCGCCGCCGCGGTGCCGATCGCGCGGCGCAGCGGCACCTTGCACCAGGCGAGGAACGGGATGGTCATGAACGCGCCGCCCGCGGCGAGCAGGCTCGAGATCGCGCCGATCAGCGCGCCGGCGCCGAACAGGCCGGCCGCGCCGGGCAGCTCGCGCTGGCTCGCGGGCTTCAGGTCGAGCAGGATCTGCGTCGCCGCGTAGAAGACGAGCGCGGTGAACATCAGCGCGAGCGGCCGGGTCGGGATCCAGCCGGCGGCGAGCGCGGCGGCGAACGAGCCGGCGAGCATGCCCGGCGACATGGCGCGCGCGATCTTCCAGTCGACCGCGCCGTGCTTGTGATGCGCGCGCATGCTCGAGACCGAGGTGAACACCATCGCCGCGATCGCCGTCCCGAGCGCGAGATGCACGATGTGCGCCTCGGGCAGGCCATGCGCGTGGAACACGAGCACGAGCAGCGGCACCATCACCGCGCCGCCGCCGATGCCGAGCAGCCCGGCCGCGAACCCCACCACCACGCCGATGCCAAGGTAGGCCAGCCACTCCATGTCAGGCGAGCAGGTGCCCGACCAGCTCGGCAAACCCCGCGCCGGCCGCGGCGCGCGTCACGAACCGGGGCTCGGCCGCGAGGCGCCCGGCGAACTCGCGCACGTTCGCGACGCCGACCGACTTCTCGAAGAACGCGAAGAGCGGCGCGTCGTTGGGCGAGTCGCCGACAAACACCGCCTCGCCCCGGGAGCGCTCGAGATCGATGCCGAACGCTTCGACGAAAAGCTGCTTCGTCGTCGTCAGCTTGTCGTAGTCGCCGAACCAGCCGTTGACATGGATCGACGAGACCTTGGCGCTCAGCCCGGCCTCCCGCATCAGCTGGGCGATGCGCTCGGCCGCTTCCAGCGGCAGCGGCGCGACGTCCTCGCGGTAGTCGATCGCGAGGTCGGTCTCGCGATAAGCCTGGTCGCTCGCCAGCGCGCACCCGGGCACTTCGGCCAGGATGTGCTTTGCGATCGCCTGCAGCCTTTGCCTCTTTTCATCCCGCACGGGAGCAGGATCGCGATAGCGCTTCTCGAGCCGCTTGCCGGCAAAGCGGAAATAGAACGCGCCGTTCTCGCCCACCACCGCGTCGACCGGCCACATGCGAGCGATGTGGTCGCACCAGCCCGCGGGCCGGCCGGTGAGCGGCACGACGCGCTTGCCCGCGCGCTGCAGCCGCTCGAGCGCCGCGTACGCGGCGGCGGTGAGCTTCCCCTCGCTGGTCAGCGTGTCGTCGATGTCCAGCAGCAGCGCGCGCACGCCGCGCGCGTCGAGTGCGGAGAGGGGGCTCATTTTCCTTTTATTGCCCGATGACCTGCCGGACGCGGCTGCGCTGCGCTTCGGTCATGTGCAGGCCGCACTTGGTGCGCCGCCAGAGCACGTCCTCGGCGCAAGCCGCCCACTCGTGCTCGAGGAAGTGGCCCAGCTCGCGCTCGGTGAGCCCGGCGCCGTAATGCTCGCCGAGGCGGCCGTCGCCGAGCACCGCGGGCGCTTCGGCGCCGTGGCGGCGGAAGGCGCCGCGCACCACAGCCTCGGGCAGCTCGGCATAGCGCTCGAACACCTGCGCGCGCGCCTGCGGGCGGCTCTCGAACATGCTGCCCGGCAGCGGCGTGGCGCCGGTCCATGCCTCCTTCATCGCCGGGAAGTAAGGCGCGAGCTTGTGCAGCGCCTGCTCGGCGAGGCGTCGATAGGTGGTGATCTTGCCGCCGAAGACCGACAGCACCGGCGCCTTCCCGCCGACATCGTCGACGCGCAGCGTGTAGTCGCGAGTCACCGAGGAGGGGTCGGCCGATCCGTCGTCATAGAGCGGGCGCACGCCGGCGTAGCGCCACAGCACCTGGCCGGGGTCGATGCGCTGCGCGAGATAGCGGCTCGCCGCCTCGCAGAGGTAGCGTACCTCGTCGGCGCTCGGCTCGAGCCGCTCGCCGATCGCCTCGACCGCGACGTCGGTGGTGCCGATCAGCGTGAAGTCCTCCTCGAACGGGATGATGAACACCACGCGGCGGTCATCGTTCTGCAGGATGAAGGCGTGGTCGCCGGTATAGAGCCGCGGCACGACGATGTGGCTGCCCTTGACCAGGCGCACCGAGTCGCTCGACGGCTGGCCGAGGCGCCCGTTCAGCACCTCCTTCACCCAGGGGCCGGCGGCATTGACCACCGCGCGCGCCTGCAGGGTCTCGCCATTGGAGAGCTTCGCTTCCCAGATGCCGTTCCGGCGCGTGGCCGAAACGCACTCGGTGCGCACCAGCACGCGCGCGCCGCGCCGGCTCGCGTCGCGCGCGTTCGCCACCACCAGGCGCGCGTCGTCGACGCGGCAGTCGGAATAGACGAAGCCGTGGCGCAGCCGCGGCTGCAGCGCCTGGGAGTACGGCGGCTCGTCCAGCCGCACCGCCTGCGAGCCCGCCAGCACCGAGCGGCGCGCGAGGTGGTCGTAGAGAAAGAGCCCGGTGCGGATCATCCAGCGCGGCCTGAGCTCGGGCACGTGCGGCATGACGAAGCGCACCGGCCAGGCGAGGTGCGCGGCGACGCGCAGCAGGATCTCGCGCTCGGCGAGCGCCTCGGCGACCAGGCGGAACTCGTACTGCTCGAGGTAGCGCAGGCCGCCGTGGATCATCTTCGAGGAGGCCGAGGAGGTCGCCGACGCGAGGTCACGGCGCTCGAGCAGCGCGGTGGCGAGGCCGCGCCCGACCGCGTCGCGCGCGATGCCGGCGCCGTTGATGCCGCCGCCGATGACCAGCAGGTCGTAGATCACCCGCGCGGCACTATAGCGGATAGCGCCGGGGGCTAAGGCTTGCGCGAGGCTAGCTGCCGCTCGCCTTCTTCAGCTGCTCGAGCTTGAGGACGCGCACCTTCGGCTCATCGCCGCTGGCCGCCTGCCGCTCCTTGACCTGCTGCTGGCGGCGCACCTTCTCGAAAGTCTTGCGCACGTCCGTGTCGAAGCTCGGCCGGTAATGGAAGTCGGAGTCGAGGATGTGTTTCATGCGCCGGGATTGTTCCAAACGGCGGCCCCAAGCCGTGCGCAGCCGGCTTGGTCCCGACGGACTATGTGGCGCAAGCGCTTGTTTTTTCAGCGCACTGCGCTACCGCACTAGCCCTTGCTCTTGACCTCGAGCGTGGCCTCGGGCTCCGCCGGGCGCTGCTTCAGGATGCCGGCCTTCTTCAGCTTGGTGATCGTCTCCTCGGCGAGCGCGAAGGAGCGCACGAAACCGTCGATCGGCATCACCAGCCGGCCGCGCACTTCGAAGCGCGGCTTGCCATCCTGGTCCTGGCCGGTGAAGGCCATCAGATCGATGCGCACGATCGGCCCGGTGACGCTGATCGTGGCGAAGCCGTCGCTGAAGATTTCGTGGTTCATTGCGCCGCCTTCCGAGGCTTGGGGAGGCGCGATTCTAGACCCGACGCCGCCCATCCGGTGGTGCGCGCCGCCGGGCGGGAGTTGAAAAATCTTCACTTCGTCACGTTCCGGTTCTATTCCAGCGTCCTGACCTTTTTTTTCCTCTCATCCGCCCCCCTGCAGCCACTAAAATTCGCGCACAAGAAAACAGTACTTCGCCGCTGGGGAAAGGGAGACTCGCAAGATGGCCACGGTAAGCAATTTCACGTTCTCTGATTTCGACGCGTTCGTCGTAGCGACGGACGTCGCTCCGGACCTTCTTGATTTCAGTCACTGGAATCCTTCGTTCGACGAGTTCTTTTTCGCCGACACGATGGTCGTGCTCGACGGCGGCGGCTCGAGCACCAATGCCACCGGCCACGTGGAGTTTGGGGGCGGCGGCACGGCCGGCACGTTCACGCTCACGGGCAGCGGTTTCGGCACCAATTCGCTGGTCGTGAAAACGCTGTCCTACGTGGACAACGATCCCGCTGGAACGCTGTTCGTGCAAAGCACGGCGGGCCTCGCCGTCAACGCCACCAACGGCAACATCAGCGGCTCGATCAACAACATCGACTACGTCGCCCCCGGCTATCACTTCCACGTAACCGGCGCCGTGCCCATCACGACTGGCGTCGGCACGATCACCTCGCTGCATGTCGACTCCAACGACGGGGTGAACGACGTCCGCATAGACGTCGGCGGCTCGTTCACCGTCAATTTCGATACCCAGACCGTCACTTCCGGCACCGTGACGTCGTTCGGCTTGTTCGTGAACGGCGAGGAGATCGACGCCAGCGGATTCAGCGTCCCGGCGACGACGTTCTTCGGCGAAACCACCGTGCAGCAGATCTTCACGACTGCGATGGCAGGCGCCGACACCATCACCGCCGGCGCCAACGACCAGACGCTTAGCGGCTTCGGCGGCAACGACACCTACAACTTCGGCAACTTCACCGGGGTGCACGCAGACGAGGGCTTCAACCAGGGCACCGACCTCGTTACGACCTCGCACAGCTACACGCTCGACCCCAACGTCGAGAACGCCACCCTGCTGGCGGGCGACGGCACGACGCTGATCGGCAACCGCTTCGGCAACACGCTCACCGGCAACGCCAACGCCAACACCCTCGACGGCGGCGACGGCAACGACGTGCTGGTCGGCGCCGCCGGCAACGACACCTACATCGTCGACCTGCAGAGGATCGGCACCACGGTGTCGCTCGAGGACGTGGTCACCGAAGGGCTGAACGCCGGCACCGACACGCTGGTCGTGCGCACTCCGGGTAGCGATGACATCCTGAAATTGATCATCAGCGGCGAAGACCCGGTCGATCTGGTGCGCGTCGCCGACGCGTCCAATCCGATCGTAGGCAGCTGGATGGCGACGGGCGCCGCCGCCGGCCAGGCCGGCGGCACGGTGGTCGTCACCTTCTTCGCCGACGGGACGTACATGATGGCCCAGGACGGCAGCTCGATCGCCGATCCCACCGGACAGGACGGCATGGAGAGCGGCACGTTCACGTGGAATCAGAATACCCACGCGTTCAGCTCGGTGACGAACACCGACACCAACGGGCAGTGGGGCTTTTCCGACAGCACCATCACCGCCGCAACGGTCAGCGGCAACACGCTCACCCTGACCACCGACGACGGCACTTTCAACGCCACGCGCGTAACCAGCGCCACCAGTCCGATCGTCGGCAGCTGGGTCCTCGACGACGAGACCTCCACCACCAACATCGTCTTCATCAGCCCCACGCAGTACATGCTGATCGGCGACGGCACTTCGCCCGATCTCCTTCAGTCGATCACGGGAATGGAGCTTGGCGCCTATACGTGGAACCCGACCAACGGGCAGTTCACGCGCGGGGCGCTGCTCGTCAACACGGATGCTGACGCAGGATTGTCCGATACCCCGGTCGTCGCGGCCACGGTCAATCTCGGCGTTCCCGCGTCCTCGACCTTCAACGTGGCCCTGCCGGCCAACGTCGAGAATCTCGACCTGAGCCAAGCCGGCAATACCAATCTCGCCGGCACCGGAAACGCCGCGGACAACGTTCTCACCGGCAGCGGCGGCAATAACCTCCTCGACGGCGCCCTCGGCAACGATACGTACGTCGGCAGCGACGGCAACGACACCTATGTGATCGCGCAGGCAGGCGACATCGCCCAAGGCGAGGACGCGGGCAGCGACACGGTCAAGGTCGCCCTGGCGGGCAACACCTATCTCAACCTGTCCGACAAGACGTCGCTCGAGAACGTGGTGTTCACCGGCACCGGCAATGCGGCGATCACCGGCAACGCTGCGGACAACACCCTCACTGGCGGCGCCGGCAACGACACTATCGACGGCGGCGCGGGCAACGACGCGATGGCGGGCGGCGCGGGCAACGACGTCTACAGCGTCGACAGCGGCGGCGACGTGGTGAACGACAGCGGCGGCATCGACACGATCATCGCCAACGTCGACGCCTATACGATCGGCACCGGAGTCGAGAACCTGACGCTGGGCGCGAACGACAGCATCACCTCCGGCTCCGGCAACGCGCTCGCGAACACCCTCACCGGGAACGGCAACGAGAACACGCTGACCGGCGGCGCGGGCAACGACACCTACGTCTTCCAGCTGCACCACGGGACGGTGGTCGAAGGCTCCGGGGCAGGCTCGGGCATCGATCTCGTCAAGACCGCGTTCGACTACACCCTCGACGCCAACGTCGAGAACGCGACCGTGCTCGGCAGTGCGGGGGTCTCGCTCACCGGTAATTCGCTCGCCAACCTGCTCACCGGCAGCACCGGCGACGACATCCTCACCGGCGGCGGCGGCAACGACACGCTCGTCGGCGGCGCAGGCAACGACACCTACCACGTGAACCTGGTGAAGCCGGTTACGACGGTGCTGCTCGAGGACATGGTCACCGACACCGGCGGCACCGCCGACTGGCTCACGGTGCACGCCGACGGCGGCCTCGTGCTGCCCGCGGCGGGCTTCACGCTGATGCTCGCCGCGACGCTCGAGAACGTCGACATCAGCGACGTCAGCCAGAACATCAACGTCACCGGCAACGCCGCGAACAACATCATGCTCGGCGGCGACGGCAACAACATCCTCGACGGCGGCACGGGCAACGACACCTACCACGGCAGCGCCGGCAACGACACCTACCTGATCTCGCAGGTGGGCGACGTCGTCAGCGACGACACCGACGACGGCATCGACACCGTCAAGGTCGGTGCGACCGGCAACCCGGCTTACCTGGACATCTCCGGCAAGTCGCAGCTCGAAAACGTGATCTTCACCGGCACCGCCAGCGTTGCAATCAGCGGCAATGCCGCGGACAACAGCCTGACTGGCGGCGCCGGCAACGACTCGATCAACGGCGGCGCGGGCAACGACCTGATGTCCGGTGGCGGCGGCAACGACGTCTACACCGTCGACAGCGCCGGCGACGTGGTGAACGACAGCGCCGGCACTGGCGACACGGTGATCGCCAACGTCAACGGCTACACCATCGGCGCCGGGGTGGAAAACCTCATTCTAGGCAGCGACGCGTCGATCACTTCCGGCTCGGGCAACGCCCTGAGCAACGTTCTGACCTCCAACGCCAACCACCCGACACTCACCGGCGGCGCCGGAAACGACACCTTCATTTTCCAGGCGAGCCTCGGCACCGCCTCCGAGCTCGCGAGTGGCGGCACAGATCTCGTCAAGACTGCGTTCAACTACACGCTCGATCCGTTCATCGAGAACGGCACGGTGCTTGGCGAAGGGGGCGTCTCCCTCACCGGCAACGACCTCGCCAACCTCCTGACCGGCAGCACCGGCAACGACACGCTGGCCGGCGGCGCCGGCAATGACACGCTGGTGGGCAGCGCGGGCGACGACACCTACGATGTGAACCTGGTGAAGCCCGCGACCGTGGTGCTGCTGCAGGACATGGTCACCGATACCGCCGGCACCGACACGCTGCGCGTGCACGCCGCGGGCGACCTGACGCTGCCGGTGGCGGGCTTCAACCTGATGCTCGCCGCGACGCTGGAGAACGTCGACATCAGCGACACCGGCTCGCTCAACATCAATCTCACGGGCAATGCTGCAAACAACTATCTCGGCGGCAACGCCGGCAACAACAGCCTCATCGGCGGCGCGGGCAACGACACGCTCGACGGCTACCTCGGCAACGACACCTTCGACGGCGGCACCGGCAACGACCAGTACCTGAGCGACGAGGGCAACGACACCTACATCATCAGCGACGCGGGCGACGTCATCGTCCCGCGCTTCGGCACCGACGACAACGGCATCGACACCGTGAAGGTCGGCGCGACCGGCAACACCGACTACCTCGACGTCTCCGATGAGGGGTATCTGGAGAACGTGGTGTTCACCGGCACGCTCGGCGTACACATCACCGGCAACGACCAGGCGAACAGCCTGACCGGCGCGGCCGGCGCCGACTCGATCGATGGCGGCCTGGGCGCCGACACCATGATCGGCTTAGGGGGCAATGATCAGTACACCGTCAACGACGGCGGCGATGTGATTACCGACAGCGCCGGCATCGACACCGTGCTCTCGAGCGTGAACTACACCCTGGGTACGGGTCTCGAGAACCTCACGCTGACCGGCTCCGATCCACTCAGCGGTACCGGCAACTCGCTCGCCAACAAGCTGATCGGCAACGATGGCGACAACTTCCTGCGCGGCGGCGGCGGGCTCGACACCATGACCGGCGGGCTAGGCGCCGACACGTTCGTCTTCTCCAGCGCGGTCGCCACCAACGCGAACACGATTACCGACTTCACCCACGGCGTAGACCATATCGGGCTCGACCAGGGCGCGGTTGCCGGCTTCGCGAACCTTTTCAGCACGGGATCCATCATCGACGGCGACTTCATCACCGGGACCACCGCCAACGCGGCCCACCCGGAACTGATCTACAACACATCGACCGGGGCGCTTTACTACGACGCGGACGGTACCGGAGGAGTGGCGCAGGTCCAGATCGCCACGATCGGCACGGTCGTTCATCCTGCGCTCGCCGCCGACGACTTCACCCTGATCTCTCCGGGCTAAACCAAGGGTCGTTTCTCACGCGGCCGCCCGTCATTCCCGGCGGCCGCGCGTCGATTTCAGGGGCATTCCGTCACATTCGTGACGGAAAATAGCGCCGGGGAATTCCCGCGCGCGCCGGTATCCCGTGAAAAGGGGATGGCGCGCCGCTTAAAATTGCGTTTCGATTAGCAGGTCACTTTCCCGCATAAAAGGGGGGGAAAGCATGGCGGTCTTCAACACCAACGCGCCGAGCAGCTTCAACTACAGCGTGCTCGTATCTGAAGCTGGCGACGCCGTCGCCAACTTCGATCCCACGGTTCTTGAAAACAGCTTTGGGGCCCAGCTGTCTGCGACGACGGCGTTGCCGACGCTGGTCAGCGGTCCCCTGTCGCTGGGCGGAAGCTGGACCTACACGGGAACCAACCTTCTGCCGTTTTTCTTTGCCATAGCAGGGTCGGGCACGATCCAGACGATCAGCTTGGTCAATGCCGATGCCTCTAGTTCGATGCTCATCACCGGCCCCGTCGGCTTCACCGCGAGTGTCAGTGTCATAACCGGCGGCAGCGGCGCAATCACACACATTCAGTACGACAGCCCGACCTTCGACCTGAATTTCGTAGGCAGCATTCCTGTCACGGGCAGCACGATCACCGTAAAGCAGATCGATCTGGTCGACACCCTCAACGACGTTGAATTCCATTTCACGGGATCGATGTCGCTGAACGCCGATACCGGAGCAGTCAGCGGCACCGTCAACAGCTTTTTCATCGAGGTCGATGGCCAGCACATAGCGGCGTCGGGCCTGAGCCTGAGCGCGAACACCTTCATGACCGCTGACACGTTCACGGTCATCCACACCTTGCTGAGCGGGGCTGACACGCTTACGGCCGATGAGGCCAACGTTCGGCTGGAGGGCCTAGGCGGCAACGATACGTACATCTACAACGTTGGCGCCGGGCCGGACGGTTTGACGTGGGTGGACGAAACGCCCAGCGGTGGCGTCGATACGTTGAAGACCGCGTTCAACCACACGCTTGAGGTCAACGTCGAGAACGGCACGCTGCTGCCAGGCGGCACGAGCCTCACGGGCAACCATCTTGCCAACGCCCTTACCGGCAACTCGGGGGACAACACTCTCGACGGCGCGCGCGGCGCGGACATCCTGATCGGCGGAGCCGGCAACGACACCTACATAGTGGACCTGCAGCGCGTCGGTACCGTGGTCTCGCTCCAGGACATGGTCACCGAGGGCCTGAACGCCGGCAACGACACCCTCGTCGTGCGCGCGATCCCGCAGGACACGATCACGTTCGCGATAGAGCAGCACGTGGGCGAGGAGACGTTCACGCGCGTCGCGGATGCCGGCAACCCCATCGTCGGCAGCTGGGTCGTGACCGGCGCCACCGGCGGCGGCACCGCGGTGCTCACGCTCCTGAGCGACGGCAGCTTCACATTCGGCCAGGACGGCAACGACAGCCTGAACCCGGGCGTCGACGGCAGCGAAACCGGGACTTACACGTGGGACGCGGAAAGCCACGCGTTCAGTTTCGCCTTCGCGACCGACAGCAACGAGGGCTTTGGCTTGTCGGGCCTGACGATTAGCAGCGCGACGGTGGGCGGCAACACGCTCACTTTCGACGGTGGTGCCAGCGGCACCAAGGTAACGAGCACGACGAGCTCGCTCGTCGGCGGCTGGAGCGAGGGGAGCGGAGATGAACTGACCACGGTCGCGTTCCTCAACGACGGCACCTACATGATGGTGCACGCGAACGGCGGCATGGGCTTCGAGCATGCGGGCTTCATTTGGACGCCGGCGAGCGGTGGGTTCATCATCAACGTCAGCGTCTTCCAGGGAGGGCTGGGCGCGGGCGGGCTGGAGTACCCGATCATCGACTCGATGACGATGGACCTCGGGGTTCCGGCATCGAGCACCTATAACGTGGTGCTGCCCGCGAATGTCGAGAACCTCGACCTGAGCCTCGCCGGCAGCACGAACGTGAACGGGACGGGCAACGCGCTCAACAATGTGCTTACGGGCAGCGACGGCAACAACGTCCTCGATGGCGGCCTGGGCAATGACACGTATTTCGGCAGCCTCGGCAATGACACGTACCTGATCTCGCAGGTCGGCGACATCGTCGACGACGCCCCGGACGGCGGCACGGACACGGTGAAGGTGGGCGCGACCGGCAACCCGGCTTACCTGAACATCTCCGGAATGCCGGGGCTCGAGAACGTGGTCTTCACCGGCACGGCCGGCGTGGCGATCACCGGCAACGCGGGCGACAACAGCCTGACCGGCGGCGCGGGCAACGACGCGATCGACGGCGGCGCGGGCAACGACGTCATGACCGGCGGCGCGGGCAACGACGTCTACACGGTCGACAGCAGTGGCGACGTCGTCAACGACAGCGCTGGCACCGGTGACACGGTGATGGTGAATGTCGATGCCTACATACTCGGCACAGGCGTCGAGAACCTGATGCTCGGCGATGACGATTCGATCGTCTCCGGTTCGGGCAACGCGCTGGCGAACGTTCTTACCGCGAACGGGAATGAACCGGCCCTCACCGGTGGCGCCGGCAACGACACCTTCATCTTCCAGGCGAGCCTGGGCTCCGTGGTCGAGGGCTCCGGGGTTGGCTCGGGCATCGATCTCGTCAAGACGGCGTTCGACTACACGCTTGACGCCAACGTCGAGAACGCGACCGTGCTGGGCGGCTCGGGCGTCGAGCTGACCGGCAACGACCTCGCGAACCTTCTCACCGGCAGCACGGGCAACGACACGCTGATCGGCGCGGGGGGCAACGATTCGCTGGTCGGCGGCGCGGGCAACGACCAATACGACGTCAACCTGGTGAAGCCCGCCACCACGGTGCTGCTGCAGGACATGGTCACCGACACGGCGGGCACCGACACCCTGGTGGTGCATTCCGACGGCGGCCTGGTGCTGCCCGCGACGGGCTTCACGCTGACGCTCGCCGCGACGCTCGAGAACGTCGACATCAGCGACGTCAGCCAGAACATCAACGTCACCGGCAACGCCGCCAACAACATCCTGACGGGCGGCTCCGGCAACAACATCCTCGACGGCGGGCTCGGCAACGACAGCTACGTTGGCAGCGACGGCAACGACACCTACCTGATCTCGCAAGCGGGCGATGCCGTCACCGGCGCCGATGGCGGGATCGACACCGTGAAGGTCGGCGCCACTGGCAACACCGCCTTCCTGAACCTGTCCGACAAGGGCGAGCTCGAGAACGTGATCTTCACCGGCACCGCGGGCGTGGCGATCACCGGCAACGATTCCGACAACAGCCTCACCGGCGGCGCGGGCAACGACTCGATCGACGGCGGCGCGGGCAACGACCTGATGGCCGGGGGGGGCGGCAACGACGTCTACACGGTCGACAGCCTCGGCGACTTCGTAAGCGACAGCGCCGGCACCGGCGACACGGTGATCGCCAACGTCAACGGCTACTCGCTCGGCACCGGGGTCGAGAACCTGATCCTCGGCGACGACGCCTTGATCACCTCGGGTGCGGGCAACGCACTGAACAACACGCTGACGACCAACGCCTTCAACCCGATACTCAATGGCGGCGCGGGCAACGACACCTACATCTTCCAGGCGAGCCTTGGCCACGTGGGCGAGGCCCCCGGCGCGGGCACCGATCTGGTCAAGACCGCGTTCAACTACGAGCTGGAAGCCAACGTCGAGAACGCCATGGTGCTGGGCAGCGCCGGCGTCATGCTCATCGGCAACGGGCAGGCCAACGTCCTCACCGGCGGAAGCGGCAACGACATCCTCGCCGGGAGCGCGGGCAACGATACGCTCATCGGCGGCGCGGGCGACGACCGCTATGACGTGCTGCTGGTGAAGCCGGCCACGACCGTGGTGCTCGAGGACATGATCACCGACACCAGCGGCAACGACACGCTGCGCGTCTACGCGAGCGGCGGCCTGACGCTGCCGGTGGCCGGCTACACGCTGATGCTGGCGGCGTCGCTCGAGAACGTAGACCTCGGCCCCACCGGCGCGCTCGACATCAACGTCACTGGGAATGCCGCGAACAACGCCATCGACGGCAACGAGGGGAACAACATCCTCGATGGCGGCCTGGGCAACGACACCTACTACGGCGCCGGCGGCAACGACACCTACCTGATCTCGCAGGCGGGTGACGTCGTCGCCGGTTCCTCCGATGCCGGAATCGACATCGTGAAAGTCGGAGCGACTGGCAATGCCACGTATCTCGATCTCTCGGACAAGGGCTGGCTCGAGAACGTGGTGTTCACCGGGACGGTCGGCGTGCACATTACCGGCAACGAATTGAGCAACCGCCTCACCGGTGCGGGCGGTGCCGACACGATCGATGGCGGCCTCGGCAACGACGTGATGATCGGCGCCGGCGGCAACGACACCTACGTCGTCGACAGCGGCGGCGACAGCATCACCGACAGCGCCGGCATCGACACCGTGCTGGCGGGCGTGAGCTTCACGCTCACCGCCGGGCTCGAGAACCTTACGCTCGCCGGCACAGACAGCATCGATGGCACTGGCAATGCGCTTGCGAACAAGCTCATTGGCAACGACGTCGACAACTTCCTGTTCGGTGGCGGCGGCCTCGATTCGATGACGGGCGGCCTAGGCAATGACACCTTCGTCATCGATCATGCCGTTGCGGGCAACGTGATCTCCATCCAGGACTTCGTCGATGGCCAGGACCACATCGCGCTGGATGCGAATGGTGTGGCGGGCTTCGCCGCAATGTTCAGCGGCGAAGCGCTCGCCCCGGCCCAGTTCGTCGTCGGCACCGCCGCTACCGCGGTAACCGCGCAATTGATCTACACCGAGAGCACGGGAGCGCTGTATTACGACGCCGACGGCACCGGCACGATGGCCAAGGTCCAGATCGCCATGGTGGTGGACCATCCCACCCTCGGTACCGAGGACTTCACGCTGATCCCGGCAACCTAGCCTGGCGCGGGCGTCTCGCCGCGCGCGAGCTGCTCGATGAGGCGCGCCTGCGCGGGCAGGCAGACGCGCTTCAGGTCGTAGCGCTCGACGATGCTCTGGCGGGCCCGGCGGCGGATCGGGTCCATCGCCGCGCCGGCGCGCAGCGCTTCATCCACGCGCGCGGCGATGCCCTCGGGCGAGAAGAAGTCGACCAGCAGGCCGTTCTCGCCGTCGGTGATCACCTCTTCCACCGGCGGCACGCGCGAGGCGATCACCAGGCACTCGGCGGCCATCGCTTCCATCATCGACCAGGAGGCGATGAACGGGTAGGTCAGGTAGACGTGCGCCGACGAGACGCGCAGCAGCGACAGGTACTCGGGGTACGCGAGGCGCGGCAGCATGTGCACGCGCGACCAGTCGATCTTGCCCTCGAGCTCGGCGAGCATGCGCCGGCGGTAGGTCTGCCCCTCGGGCAGGCGCGGCGAGTAGCTGACGTCGTCGCCGCCGACGATCACGATGCGCGCCTTGGGCCGGCGCTTGAGCAGCTCGGGCACGGCGCGCATGAAGATGTGGAAGCCGCGGTAGGGCTCGAGGTTGCGTGCCGCGTAGGTGATGATCTCCTCGCCGCGCGAAAGGGTGGCGCTGCCGTCGGGGAAGCGGAAGCGCGCCGCGGGATCGGGCTTCGCCACGTCGGTGTCGATGCCGTCGTGTTGCACGCTGATGCGGCTCCGGTAGTGCGGCGGGAACTGCGCGTGCTGCCAGCGCGTCGCGGCGACGCCCCAGTCGGCGGCCTCGAGCGCCATCAGGAGCGGCGCGTTCATCAGCCGCAGCCGCTGCGCGTGGCCCGGGCGGCTGGGAAATTCCGGATCGAAGCCGGTATCCGAGCCGCTGGCGCGATAGAAGAACTCGCAGTAGAGGAGCAGCTTTGCGTCGGGGAACACGTCCTTGATGAAGATCGCCTCGCCCCAGCCGATGTGCGCGGCGATCAGGTCGGGGCGGTAGCCGTCCTTCTCCAGCTTGGTCAGCCCGCGCGCCACGGTGCGCCCGAGGTGGATCGCGCGCTGCAGCGATGCGGTGCCCGGATCGAGCTTGGCCGGGTCGGGCGGCGTCGCCGTATAGCCGAGCACGCGCACGCCGGGAAAGCGCGGCTGCTGGCGGAGCACGTTCTTGCGCTCGCCCAACCCGGTCACCTCGAATCCCGGTCGGGCAGCGAAATACGGCGCCAGGTGTCGGTACTGGCCGGGAAAGTTCTGGTGGAGGAAGAGCAGCCGCACCGCGCGGCTATTTCTTGCGCAGCTTCCTGATCGCCGCGAGCTGCGCGGCGAGCATCGCCAGCTCGCCTTCGACCGCGGCGATTTCCTGCTTGTCCTGCGCCTTGGCGCGCGCCGCTTCGGCGCGCTGCAGCGCGTCGGCGGCCTTGGCCTCGTCCAGATCGGCGCCGCGGATCGCGGTGTCGGCGAGCACGGTGACCACCTTGGGCTGCACCTCGAGGATGCCGCCGGCGACGAAGATCAGCTGCTCCTCGCCGCCGCCCGCGGGCTTGATGCGTACCGCGCCGGGCTTGATGCGCGTGATGAGCGGCGTGTGGCGCGGGTAGATGCCGAGCTCGCCCGCCTCGCCGGGCAGGACCACGAACTCGGCCTCGCCCGAGTAGATCGCCTCCTCGGCGCTGACGACGTCGACGTGGATGGTGGCTGCCGCCATTCGTGGTTTGCCTTATTCCCTTTTTACTTGAGCGCTTTCGCCTTCTCGAACGCCTCTTCGATCGGCCCGACCATGTAGAACGCCTGCTCGGGCAGCGCGTCGCACTCGCCGTTGACGATCATCTTGAAGCCCTTGATCGTGTCCTTGAGCGAGACGTATTTGCCCGGCGTGCCGGTGAAGTTCTGCGCCACGGTGAAGGGCTGCGACAGGAAGCGCTGGATCTTGCGCGCGCGCGCGACCGCCAGCTTGTCCTCGGGCGAGAGCTCGTCCATGCCGAGGATGGCGATGATGTCGCGCAGCTCCTTGTAGCGCTGCAGGGTCGCCTGCACCGCGCGCGTGGTGTTGTAGTGGTCCTCGCCGATGGTGTTGGGGTCGACCTGGCGCGAGGTCGAGTCGAGCGGGTCGACCGCCGGGTAGATGCCGAGCGCCGCGATGTCGCGCGAGAGCACCACCGTCGCGTCGAGGTGGCCGAACGTGGTCGCGGGCGACGGGTCGGTCAGGTCGTCCGCCGGCACGTACACCGCCTGGATCGAGGTGATCGAGCCGACCTTGGTCGAGGTGATGCGCTCCTGCAGCCGGCCCATCTCCTCGGCGAGCGTCGGCTGGTAGCCCACCGCCGAGGGCATGCGGCCAAGCAGCGCCGAGACTTCCGTCCCCGCGAGGGTGAAGCGGTAGATGTTGTCGACGAAGAACAGGATGTCGCGTCCCTCGTCGCGGAAGTCCTCGGCCATGGTGAGGCCGGTGAGCGCGACGCGCAGGCGGTTGCCCGGCGGCTCGTTCATCTGGCCGAACACCATCGCCACCTTCGACTCGGGGAGGTTGTCGAGCTTGACCACGCCCGCTTCGGTCATCTCGTGATAGAAGTCGTTGCCCTCGCGGGTGCGCTCGCCCACGCCGGCGAACACCGAAAGGCCCGAGTGCTGGGTGGCGATGTTGTTGATCAGCTCGAGCATGTTCACCGTCTTGCCGACGCCCGCGCCGCCGAAGAGACCGATCTTGCCGCCCTTGGCGAACGGGCAGATCAGGTCGATCACCTTGATGCCCGTCTCGAGCAGCTCGACCGAGGGGGAGAGCTCGTCGAACTTGGGCGCGATCTGGTGGATCGAGCGCTTCTTGTCCGACTTGATCGGGCCGACGTCGTCGATCGGCCGGCCGAGCACGTTCATGATCCGGCCGAGCGTGCCCTTGCCGACCGGCACCGAGATCGGCCCGCCGGTGGAGGTGACCTTCATCCCGCGGCGCAGGCCGTCGGAGGAGCCGAGCGCAATGCAGCGCACCACGCCGTCGCCGAGTTGCTGCTCGACCTCGAAGGTGAGCTCCTTTTCCACCAGCGGGTTGTTCGGGTCCTCGACGAGCAGCAGCGCGTCGTAGATGTTGGGCATCGTGTTGCGGTCGAACTGGATGTCGGTGACCGCGCCGATGCACTGGACGATGGTGCCCTGACCCTTCGTAGCCTGTTCTTGTGCCATTTTCTCTTCCTCTAGACGGCGGCAGCGCCGCCGACGATTTCCGATAGCTCCTTGGTGATCGCCGCCTGCCGGTTCTTGTTGTAGATCAGCGTCAGCTCGTCGATCAGGGTGCGCGCGTTGTCGGAGGCAGCCTTCATCGCCACCATCCGCGCCGACTGCTCGGAGGCCATGTTCTCGGAGACCGCCTGGTAGATGAGCGCCTCGATGTAGCGCGTCATCACCTGGTCGAGCACCGCGCGCGCCTCGGGCTCGTAGAGATAGTCCCACACCGTCTCGGGCGCGCCGAGGCGCTCGCCCGAGAGCGGCAGGAGCTGCTCGATCACCGGCTCCTGCTTCATGGTGTTGATGAAGCGCGTGTAGCCGAGCATCAGGCGGTCGAAGCGATCGGTGATGTAGCCGTCGAGCATCACCTTGACCGCGCCGATCAGCTTGTCCATCTGCGGCTTGTCGCCCAGCTGCACCACGTGCGAGACGACGTGCGCCCCCAGGCGCTGCATGAAGCCGAAGCCCTTGTTGCCGATCGCGCAGACGTCGATCTCCTCGCCCTGCCCCTGCCACTCCTTGTATTGGGTGAGGACCATGCGCAGCAGGTTGGTGTTGAGCGCGCCGCACAGGCCCTTGTCGGTGGTGATGACGATGACTCCGACCCGCTTCACCGTGTCGCGCGACACCAGGAACGGATGCTTGTATTCGGGGTTGGCGTGCGAGATGTGCGCGGCGACGTTGCGGATCTTCTCGCCGTAGGGGCGCGCGTGGCGCATGCGCTCCTGTGCCTTGCGCATCTTGGAGGCGGCCACCATCTCCATCGCCTTGGTGATCTTCCGGGTGTTCTGCACACTCCGGATCTTCATCCGAATTTCCTTGGTGCCGGGCATTGAGGCGTCTAATCCTTAATACGAGCCGTTTTTCTTCCAGTCCTCGATCGCGGCCTTGAGCGCCTTCTCTTCCTCGGCCGAGAGGTCCTTCTTGTCCTCCATCGTCTTCACCAGCGCCGCGTACTTGCCCTTGAGGTAGTCGCGCATCGATTTCTCCGCGCCGAGCGCCTTCTTCACCTCGACGGAGTCGAAGTAGCCGTTGTTGACCGCGAAGAGGGTCAGCGCCATCTCCCAGACCTGCAGCGGCTGGTACTGCGGCTGCTTCATCAGCTCGGTCACCATCCGGCCGCGCTCGAGCTGCTTGCGCGTCGCCTCGTCGAGGTCGCTCGCGAACTGCGCGAACGCCGCGAGCTCGCGGTATTGCGCGAGCGCGAGGCGCACGCCGCCGCCCGTGTCGCGCCGCTTCATGATCTTGGTCTGCGCCGCGCCGCCGACGCGCGATACCGAGATGCCGGCGTTGATGGCCGGCCGGATGCCCGCATTGAACAAGTCCGTTTCCAAAAATATTTGCCCATCGGTAATCGAGATGACGTTGGTCGGCACGAACGCGGTCACGTCGCCCGCCTGCGTCTCGATTACCGGCAGCGCGGTGAGCGAGCCGGTCTTTCCTTTGACCTTCCCCTGGGTGAACTTCTCCACGTAGTCGGGGTTGACGCGCGCGGCGCGCTCGAGGAGGCGCGAGTGCAGGTAGAAGACGTCGCCCGGGTAGGCTTCGCGCCCCGGCGGCCGGCGCAGGAGCAGCGACACCTGCCGGTAGGCCCAAGCCTGCTTGGTCAGGTCGTCGTAGATGATGAGCGCGTCCTGGCCGCGGTCGCGGAAGTATTCACCCATGGTGCAGCCCGAGTAGGGCGCGATGTACTGCATCGCCGCCGACTCGGAAGCCGAAGCCGCGACCACGATGGTGTAGGCCATCGCGCCGTGCTCTTCGAGCTTGCGCACCACGTTGGCGATGGTCGAGGCCTTCTGGCCGATGGCGACGTAGACGCAGAACAGGTCCTTGCCCTTCTGGTTGATGATCGTGTCGACCGCGACCGCGGTCTTGCCGGTCTGGCGGTCGCCGATGATCAGCTCGCGCTGGCCGCGGCCGATCGGCACCATCGCGTCGATCGCCTTGAGCCCCGTCTGCACCGGCTGCGACACCGACTGGCGCGCGATCACGCCGGGCGCGACCTTCTCGATGACGTCGGTCATCTTCGCGTTGACCGGGCCCTTGCCGTCAATCGGCTGGCCAAGAGAGTTCACCACCCGCCCGAGCAGCTCCGGGCCGATCGGCACCGAAAGGATCTTGCCGGTGGTCTTGACCGTGTCGCCCTCGGTGATGTGCGTGTATTCGCCCAGGATCACCGCGCCCACCGAATCGCGCTCCAGGTTGAGCGCCAGGCCGAAGGTGTTCTTCGGGAATTCCAGCATCTCGCCCTGCATCACGTCCGACAGGCCGTGGATGCGGCAGATGCCGTCGGTCACCGAGACCACCGTGCCCTGGGTGCGCATCTGCGCCCCGGCATCGAGGTTCTGGATGCGGCTCTTGATGAGTTCGGAGATTTCCGAAGGATTGAGTTGCATCGCTGCTCCTTAAGCTTTCAGTGCCGCCTCGAGCGCGCCGAGCTGCGCGCGCGCCGAGCCGTCGATAACCTTGTCGCCGAGCACGATCTTCACGCCGCCGATCAGCTCGCGGTCGACCACCACCTGCGCGCGCACTTTGCGGCCGGTCTTCTTCTCCAGCCGCGCCACCAGGTCGGCGAGCTGCGCCTTGTCCAGCTCGAACGCGGCATAGACCTCGGCCTCGACCACGCCCTCGCGCTCGTTCTTGAGCGCCTCGAAGTGGGTGCGGATCTCCGGCAGCAGCCCGAGGCGGTCATTCTCGGCCAGCACGCGCAGCAAGTTCTCGCCGTCGGCGGTGAGCTTGCCGGCGAGCACGCCGATGAACACGCCGGCCCGCTTGGCGTCCGACAGATTCGGGTCGGACACCGCCGCGCGCACGCGCGCGTCGCCCGCGACCTGGGCGAGCTCGCCCAGCATCTCGGACCATTTGCCGAGCGCGCCCTCGCCGTCGGCCAGCCTGAAAGCGGCCTCGGCGTACGGACGGGCGACGGTGCTGGGCTCGGCCATCTAGAGCTGTCGCTTGATCGAGTCCAGCAGATCGCCATGCGCCTTGGCGTCGACCTCGCGACGCAGGATCTTCTCGGCGCCTGCGACCGCGAGCGAGGCGACGCGGTCGCGCAGCTGCTCGCGCGCCCGCGTGACCTGCTGCTCGATCTCGGCCTTGGCCGCGGCCTTCTCGCGGTTGCCCTCCTCCTTCGCCTCGTTTTTCGCCTCGTCGATCATCTGCGCGCGGCGCTTCTCGGCCTGCGCGAGGATCTCCGCCGCGCGCTCGCGCGCGCGCTTGATCTCCTCGTCGGCCTGCTTGGTCGAGGTCTCGAGCGCCTTGCGGCCCTGCTCGGCGGCGGCGAGGCCGTCGGCGATGGTCTTCTGGCGCGTTTCTATCGCGCGCAGCATGAAGGGCCAGACGAACTTGACGGTGAACGCGATGAACAGCGCGAAGACCGCCGCCTGCGCAAACAATGTCGCGGTGATGTTCATGGCTGCCTCCCTGCGACGCGCGCTAGCGGAATGCGGTGGCGAGCGGGTTGGCGAAGGCGAAGAACATCGCGATGCCCAGGCCGATGATGAACGACGCGTCGATCAGGCCGAGCAGCAGGAACACCTTGCCCTGCAGCGAATCCGTGAGCTCGGGCTGGCGCGCAGCCGCCTCCAGGAAGCGGCTGCACATGATGCCTACGCCGATGCACGCGCCGGCCGCCCCCAGGCCGATCATCAGGCCGACGCCGATGCCGGTGTAGGCCTGCACCATGGCGAGGAGTTGTAGCTTTTCCATTTGGTTTTTTCCCCTTTCTGAGCGAATGACGAATTAGTGATGCTCGTGCGCCATCGACACGTAGACGATGGTGAGCATCATGAAGATGTAGGCCTGCAGCACGACGATCAGGATGTGAAAGATCGACCACCCGAGGCCGAGGACCACCGAGGCGATCCAGCCGACGCCGTAGTCGCCGCCCAGCGAGCTGTGCGCCGCCCACAGCCACAGCAGCAGGAAGAGGATCTCGCCCGCGTACATGTTGCCGAAGAGCCGCAGCGAGTGCGACAGCGTCTTCGAGATGTATTCGACCATCTGGAAGAGGAAGTTGGCGGGGACGAGCAGCGGATGCGAGCCGAACGGCGCGAAGAACAGCTCGTGCAGCCAGCCGCCGACGCCCTTCACCGCGATCGCGAACACGATCGTCAGCACCAGCACCGAGATCGACAGCGCGAAAGTCGTGTTCACGTCTGCTGTCGGCACGTAGTGGAAACCGTGCTCGGACACGTGCTGCGTGAGGTGGCCAACGAGGTCGGCGGGCAGGAAGTCCATCGCGTTCATGAGGAGAACCCAGATGAACACCGTGAGCGCGAGCGGCGCGATGAAGCGGTTGCGGTCGCCGTGGCGGAAAATGCCTTTGGCCTGCTCGTCGACGAAGCCGATCAAGAGCTCGACGAACGCCTGGCGCTTGGTGGGAACGCCGCTGGTCGCGCCGCGCACCACCCACCAGACGAAGCCGATGCCGACGAAGCCGAGCAGCACCGACACGATCAGCGAATCGAGGTTGAGGGTCCAGAAGCCGCCGCCGTGCTCGCCGCCGCCGAGCGGCTTGGCGAAGTAGCTCAGGTGATGCTGGATGTACTCGGACGGGCTCTCGGGGACGGCCATCGGCTCGTGTCAGTACTCGCGAACAAAAAATGCCATCGAAAAAATCAACAGTGTCACGACGAACGCACCGATCAGGGCGGCGACCACCGCCGAGTCGTAGTTCGCCAGCACGAGCCACAGGAGGATGACTGCGAGGCCGAGCTTCAGCGCTTCGGCCGCGAGCGCGCCCACGACCACCCCCCCTGCGGACCCCGCCTTTCCCCGCGAAGCCACGACTGCGGCCGCCAGCCCGGCGGCGATGCTGATGCCGCCGCCCAGCGCCGCTGAGACCGCACCCTGCTCGCCCGCGAGCACCGCCGAGAGCGCTGCCAGCCCGGCAGTTGCGGCGAGCTGCCACCCCACTACGGTACGGATCGGCCGGCTCAGGTGACGCAGCATTTTCCCACCCGGCAAGGCCGCGAAATTATATCGGATGTGCATCCTCAGCGAAGCTTCTTGATCAGCTCGTCGAGCTGCTCGAGGCTCGAGTAGTGCACGATCAGCTTGCCGCGTCCCTTGCGCGCGACGCGGATCTGCACGGTGGTGCCGAGCCGGCCGGAAAGCTCTTCCTCCAGGCGCGCCACATCGCGGTCGCCGCGCGCCCGGCGCCGCGCGCCCTGCCCTCGCGCGAGGCGCTGCACCTGCGCCTCAGCCTCTCGCACCGAGAGACCGCGCGCCGCGATGCGCGTCGCCGCCTCGATCTGGCGCGCGGCGTCAAGCGCGAGCAGCGCGCGCGCATGGCCCATCTCCAGCTTGCCGGCGAGCAGCATCTCCTGCACCGGCTTGGCGAGCTTGAGGAGGCGCAGCAGGTTGCTGGTCGCGCTGCGCGAGCGCCCGACCGCGTCGGCCGCCTGCTCGTGCGTCATCCTGAACTCGTCGATCAGGCGCTGCACGCCGGCCGCCTCCTCGATCGGGTTCAGGTCCTCGCGCTGGATGTTCTCGATCAGCGCCATCGCCAGCGCCGAGCCGTCGGGCACCTCGCGCACCACCGCCGGCGCCTCGGTGAGGCCCGCGATCTGCGCCGCGCGCCAGCGGCGCTCGCCGGCGATCAGCTCGTAGCGCTCGCGCTCCACCGGGCGCACCAGCAGCGGCTGCAGAATGCCCTGGCTGCGGATCGACTGCGCCAGCTCCTCGAGCGACTGTTCGTCCATGCGCGTGCGCGGCTGGTAGCGCCCGGGCCGGATCTTCGAGAGCTCCAGCGTGCGCAGCGACTCGCGCGGCGGCTCGTCGCCGCCGAGCAGCGCGTCGAGGCCGCGCCCGAGGCCCTTGGGTCTCACGGATTACCCATGATCTCGTCTGCCAGCGCCAGGTACGCCTGCGCGCCCTTCGAAGCCGCGTCCCAAAGCACCGCGGGCACGCCGTAGCTCGGCGCCTCGGCGAGGCGCACGTTGCGCGGTACCAGCGTGCGATACACCTTGTCGCCGAAGTGCTCCTCGAGCTGCTGCGACACCTGCTGCGAGAGCATGTTGCGCGGGTCGTACATGGTGCGCAGCAGGCCCGCGATCTCGAGCTGCGGATTGAGGTGCGCGCGCACGCGCTTGATGGTGGCGACGAGGTCGGAAAGGCCTTCGAGCGCGTAGTACTCGCATTGCATCGGGATCAGGACATGGCGCGCCGCGGTGAGCGCGTTGACCGTGAGCAGGCTCAGCGAAGGTGGGCAGTCGATCAGCACGAAGTCGTACTCGCCGAGCACCGGCGCAAGCGCGCCCTTGAGGCGCACTTCGCGTCCGTCGAGCTCGACCAGCTCGACTTCCGCGCCGGCGAGCTCGCGGTTGGAGGGCACGAGGTCGTAGCCGCCGCGTTCCGCGCGCTGGCGCACGCTGGCGAGCTCGCTCAGGCCGAGCAGCACGTGATACACGGTGCGGCTGGCATTGCGCTTGTCGACGCCGCTGCCCATGGTGGCGTTGCCCTGCGGGTCGAGGTCCACCAGCAGCACGCGGCGCTCCGCCTGCGCCAGCGCCGCGGCGAGATTCACGCTGGTGGTGGTCTTGCCGACACCGCCTTTCTGGTTGACCACCGCGAGCACCTGCGCGCTCATGAGGCAAGCCTGCAGAGCACGAGGTGGCGCTCGCCCTCGAGGAACGGCGTGTCGAGGCGAATCACCTGGCTCGTCACCTGCGCCGGCAGACGGGCGAGCTCCGCGTCGGGCGAGCGTCCCTTCATCGCGGCGAGCACACCACCAGGCGCAAGCAGGGGGCGGCAGGCGTCGACGAACGCGGCGAGCTCGGCGAAGGCGCGCGAGATCACCAGCGCGAAGCCCCTCGCCGGGCGCCACGTCTCGACGCGCCCGGCGTGCACCTCGACGTTCGCAAGGCAAAGCTCGATCGACGCCTGGCGCAGGAACGCGGCTTTCTTCTGGTTCGATTCGATGAGCGCAATCTGCCACTGCGGGCGCGCCAGCGCGAGCGGAATTCCGGGCAGCCCGGCGCCCGAGGCGGCGTCAGCGAGCCGCGCCGCATTCGCCGGCAGCGGCAGGTGCGGCAGCACCGCAAGCGAATCGAGCAGGTGGTGGCTGACCATGGTGAGCGGATCGCGGATCGAGGTGAGGTTATAGGTGCGGTTCCATTTGGCGAGCAGCGCGGTGTATTCGATCAGCTTGTCGCGCCCCTCCCCGGGTAGAACGATCGCCAATTGCTCAAGGCCGCGCTCAAGCGCGGCGCGCGGCGTCATGCCGTCTTCTTGGAAGGCCGGAAACCCCGCTTCACGTGCACGAGCAAGAGCGAGATCGCGGCCGGCGTGATGCCCGAGATGCGCGACGCCTGGCCGATGTTCTCCGGCTTGTGCTGGTTCAGCTTCTGCTGCGCCTCGACCGACAGCCCGCGCACCTCGCGGTAGTCGAGTCCGGCGGGCAGCGCCAGCGAGTCGAGGCCTTGCCTGCGTGCCACCTCGGCGCGCTGGCGCTCGATGTAGCCCTCGTACTTGGCCTGGATCTCGACCTGCGCCGCGACTTCAGGGCTCACGGAGGGCTCGCTCACCAAGCTCGCGTACGTCACTTCCGGTCTCCGCAAAATGTCAATTGCACGAGCTTTTTCCTGATAGCCAGCGCTTACATACATATGCGCTAGGCGGTCCTTCTCTCGCTTAATCGCCTCGCGCTTGCGGCTGAACGCCTCCCAGCGCGCGTCGTCCACCACGCCGAGCTTGCGGCCAGTCTCGGTGAGGCGGAGGTCCGCGTTGTCCTCGCGCAATTGCAGCCGGTATTCGGCGCGGCTGGTGAACATCCGGTAGGGCTCGGAGACGCCGCGCGTGACGAGGTCGTCGACCAGCACGCCGAGGTACGCCTCGTCCCGCCGCGGCGACCAGGGCGCTTCGCCGACAGCCTGGCGCGCCGCATTGAGCCCGGCGAGAAGTCCTTGCGCCGCCGCTTCCTCGTAGCCCGTGGTGCCGTTGATCTGGCCGGCGAAGAAGAGGCCTTGCAACGATTTCGTCTCGAGGGAAGCGCGCAGGTTGCGCGGGTCGAAATAGTCGTACTCGATGGCGTAGCCCGGCCGCAGCAGGTGCGCCTCCTCGAGGCCGCGGATCGAGTGCACGAGCTCCAGCTGCACGTCGAAGGGCAGGCTGGTCGAGATTCCGTTGGGATAGAACTCATGCGTCGTCAGCCCTTCGGGCTCGAGGAAGATCTGGTGGCTCGCCTTGCCGGCGAAGCGGTGGATCTTGTCCTCGATCGAAGGGCAATAGCGTGGGCCGATGCCCTGGATGACCCCGGTAAACATCGGCGAGCGGCCGAGCCCGCCACGGATGATCTCGTGGGTACGCTCGTTGGTGTGCGCGATCCAGCAGGGCAGCTGGCCCGGATGCAGCTCCCGAGTTCCCATGAAAGAGAACACCGGCTCGGGGGCGTCACCGGGTTGCTCCTGCATCACCGAGAAATCGATCGTGCGGCCGTCGATGCGCGGCGGCGTGCCCGTCTTCAGCCGACCGACGGGTAGCTTGAGCTCGCGCAGGCGCGCGGCGAGCGTTGTCGCCGCCGGCTCGCCGGCGCGGCCGGCGGAATGGCTCTTGAGCCCGACGTGAATCAATCCCGCGAGGAAGGTGCCCGCGGTCAGCACAACGGCACGCGCCCGGAACTCGACGCCCAACTGGGTCCTCGCGCCCACGACCCGGTCGCCCTGAACCAGCAGATCGTCGACGGCCGCCTGAAACAGCATGAGATTCGGCTGGCTCTCAAGTCGCCGGCGGATCGCCTGGCGGTAAAGCACGCGGTCGGCCTGCGCGCGCGTGGCACGCACCGCCGGCCCCTTGGAGGCGTTCAGGGTGCGGAACTGGATGCCTGCCTCGTCGGTGGCGAGGGCCATCGCGCCGCCGAGCGCGTCTATTTCCTTCACGAGGTGGCCCTTGCCGATGCCGCCGATCGACGGGTTGCAGGACATCTGCCCGAGCGTCTCGATGCTGTGCGTAAGCAGCAAGGTCCGCCGGCCCATGCGCGCGGCAGCGAGGGCGGCCTCGGTGCCGGCATGGCCGCCGCCGACGACGATGACGTCGAAAACTTTTGGAAACTGCATGGGAATGCGCGATTTTACTGGAGCGTTCCACGTGGAACCACTGACGGCCTTGTTTCACGTGGAACAAGCGCTCTTGCTGCAATGCAGCAATAATGCCCGGTGATCTCGCTTCGCCCCTATAGCGCGCTGCTCGCGCGCGCCGAGCTGCGCTACCTGTTCACCGCCTCGGTGATCGGCCGGCTGCCGATCGGAATGACTGGCCTCGCCATCCTGCTCCTCGTCCAGGGCGCGAGCGGGTCTTTCGTCTCCGCTGGGGCTGCGGGAGGCAGCTTCGTTGCAGGCCTCGCATGCACGGCGCCGGCGCTCGGCCGGCTGATCGACCGCCACGGTCCGCGCCTCATCCTGCTCGCGTGCGCGGCGCTCTTCCCGGCGTCGCTGTGCGCGCTGGTGGCGACAGTCTCCGCGGGTGCAGCCCCGCTCGCCGTGGTGGCGTGCGCCGCAGCGGCCGGGGCGAGCTTCCCGCCGATCACCGTTTGCATGCGCACCTATCTGCGCAGGCAGCACGGCGATCAGGCCGGGCTAACCATCGCCTACTCACTCGACTCGGTGCTGATCGAGCTCATGTTCATCGTCGGGCCGATGCTGGTCGCGCTGTTCGTCGCATACGCGTCGGCGAGCGCCGCAGTGGGGTTCGCGGCTGCGTGCGGCGCCATCGGGGTCCTGCTCTTCCTCCGCGCGGATGCGCTGCGCAACTGGCGCGTTGTGCCGCGCGGCGCCACCACCCTCCTTGGCCCGCTGGGCGAACCGCGCTTCGTCGCGTTGATCGGGCTGGTGGTGTGCTACTCGGTCGCGTTCGGCATGATCGAGGTCGGGCTCCCCGCCTACGCGGCAGAGGCGGGCCGGCCCGCGCTCGCCGGCGTGTTGCTCGGCTTGATGAGCATCGGCAGCGCGCTCGGCGGCCTGACCTACGGCAGCCGCGGCTGGCGCGGGCCGCTGATGCGCCAGTTCAGCCTGATGATCGGCCTGATGGGGATCGGCCTCGCGCTGCTCGCTGCGCCCTGGTCGGTGCCGGCGTTTGCAGCGCTGTCGTTCCTCGCAGGAATGGTGATGGCGCCGACGCTGATCATCCAGTCGATGCTGATCGCGACCACCGCGCGCGCCGAGCACACGGCGGAAGCCTTCACCTGGTCGACGAGCGCGCTGCTCGCCGGCGTCGCCAGCGGAATCATTCTCGGCGGGGCGCTGGTAGAAGCGTGGCGCTCGCCAGCGGCGATGGTCGCGGCGGGCGGCGCGGCCCTGGTGGCCGCCGCGGCGGCCTGGATGCTCGCTCGCCGCTAGGCGGCGAGCTTCTCGTGCATGTTGCCGCGCCGCGCCTCAAGGCTCGAGGGCAGGCGCGAGCCGAGCTTGGCGAAAAGCTCGTCGTGCGCGCCGAGCTCGTCCTTCCATGCGGGCGCGTCGATGCGCGTGAGCTCGGCGTACTGGGCGCGCGTCATGCCGTCGAGGCCGCTCCAGTCGAGGTCCTCATAGCGCGGCATGAGGCCGAGCGGCGTGTCGACGCCGCGCCCGCGCCCCTGGCAGCGCTCGGCCACCCACTTGAGCACGCGCATGTTCTCGCCAAAGCCCGGCCAGATGAAGCGGCCCTGCGCATCGCGACGGAACCAATTGACGCGGAAGATGCGCGGTGCCTGCTTCACCGCGCGCCCCATCTTAAGCCAGTGCTGGAAGTAGTCGCCCATGTTGTAGCCGCAGAAGGCGAGCATCGCCATCGGATCGCGGCGCACCACGCCGACCTTGCCGGTGATCGCCGCGGTGGTCTCCGAGCCGAGCGTCGCCGCCATGTAGACGCCTTCTTCCCAGCTCTGCGCCTCGACGATGAGCGGCACGGTCGAGGAGCGCCGGCCGCCGAACAGGAACGCCGCGATGGGCACGCCCTGCGGGTCTTCCCACTTCGGATCCATCGACGGGCACTGCGCCGCCTGCACAGTGAAGCGGGCGTTGGGATGCGCGGCGAGGCGGCCCTTCTTGCCGTCTTCCGGCGTCCACTCGCGGCCCTGCCAGTCGATCAGGCGCGCGGGCGGCTGCTCGGTCATGCCTTCCCACCACACGTCGCCCTCCGGAGTCATGGCGACATTGGTGAAGACGACGTTCTCGCGCAGCATGCGCATCGCATTCGGGTTGGTGTGCTCGGAGGTCCCCGGCGCCACGCCGAAGAGGCCGTATTCCGGGTTGATGGCGTGGAAGCGGCCGTCGGCGCCCGGCTTGATCCAGGCAATGTCCTCGCCAATCGTGGTGACGGTCCAGCCGGCGAGCGCCTTGGGCGGGATCAGCATCGCGAGATTGGTCTTGCCGCAGGCGGAGGGAAACGCCGCGGCGATGTAGCTCTTCTGTCCGTTGGGCGCCTGCAGGCCGAGGATCAGCATGTGCTCGGCGAGCCAGCCCTCATCGCGTGCCATTACCGAGGCGATGCGCAGCGCGAGGCACTTCTTGCCGAGCAGCGCGTTGCCGCCGTAGCCAGAGCCGAACGACCAGATCTCGCGCGTCTCGGGAAAGTGGACGATCCACTTCTCCTTCTCGCTGGACGGCCACGCCACGTCCTTTTGCCCCGCGGCGAGCGGCGCGCCCACGGAGTGGATGCAGGGTACGAACTTGCCGTCGGCGCCAAGCCAGTCGACCACCGCGCGCCCCATGCGCGTCATGATCTTCATGCTCACGGCGACGTAGGCCGAGTCGGTGATCTCGACGCCGACTTGCGCGATGTGCGAGCCGATCGGGCCCATCGAGAACGGCACCACGTACATCGTGCGGCCGCGCATGCAGCCGTCGAAAAGACGGTTGAGCGTCGCGCGCATCTCGCGCGGGTCGATCCAGTTGTTGGTCGGCCCGGCGTCGGCCTTGTCTCGGCTGCAGATGAAGGTGCGCTCTTCCATGCGCGCCACGTCGCTCGGATGCGAGCGGGCGAGGAAGGAGTTGGGACGCAGCTTCTCGTTCAGCCGGACGAAGGTGCCCTTGGCGACCAGCTCGTCGCACAGGCGCCGGTATTCCTCATCGGAGCCATCGCACCAGACGATGGCGGCGGGCTTCGCCAGCCGGGCTACCTCGGCCACCCACTGGCGCAGGCCAGCGTGCCGGACCCACTCGGGAGCGTTGACTGGGTCGGTGGGGCCGGATGCTGGTGCGTTCATTCAGTCAGGCTCCAGAAGGCAAAAGGCCCAGCAGGGCTGGGCCGGAAGCAGATCGGGGAGCCGATTCTAGCAGCGGGGTTGGATTTCCGCTCTCGCTGAGACTCCGCCGGTCGGATAAACGTTTATGGTTTCAAGGACTTATGCGCAGCGAACCTCATTTGCCGATGCAAAATCGGGCGAATATCTCGCCCAGCAGATCGTCGGCGGTGAACTCCCCGGTGATCGTGCCGAGCGCCTGGTGCGCAAGGCGCAGCTCCTCGGCGAAGAGCTCCCAGCGCGGGCCCTCGCCGCGCGCGCTCTCGAGGTGCTCGGCTGCGGACGCGAGCGCGCGCAGGTGCCGCTCGCGCGCGAGAAACACCGGCTCGTCGCTCGCTGCCCAGCCGGCGGCGGCGAGGATGGCGTGGCGCAGCTCGGCGAGGCCCTGCCCCGTCTTCGCCGAAACGGCCAGCGCTCCCGGCGGGGCGGCGAACCCGGGGCGCAGGTCGGCCTTGTTGTAGACGTCGATGCGCGCCGCGCCCGGCAGCTCCGCTGCCGGCGACGCACACTCGCCGGCTTCGGCGACCGCGATCACCACGTCGGCGCGCGCCAGCTCTCGGCGAGTGCGCTCCATCCCCATGCGCTCGAGCTCGTCGCCCGATTCGCGCAGTCCCGCCGTGTCGACCAGCACGAGCGGCACGCCCTCGATCTGCACCGGCTCGCGCAGCGCGTCGCGCGTCGTGCCCGGCTGGGGCGCGACGATGGCGCGCTCGTCGCCGGCCAGGCGGTTGAGCAGGCTCGACTTGCCGACGTTCGGGCGCCCCGCGAGCACCACGTGCACGCCGCTGCGCAACAGGCTGCCCTGCCGGCTCTTGGCGAGAACATCGGCGAGCGCGGCGCGCACCTGGGCGAGACGGCGCGCCGCATCGTCGCGGTGCAGGTGCTCGAGCTCCTCCTCCGGGAAGTCGAGCTGCGCCTCGGTCAGTGCGCGCAACTCAACCAGGCGCACCCTTAGGGCTTCAATGGCGGAGGAAAATTCTCCGGAGAGCGAGCGGAGCGCGCCGCGCGCGGCCTCGCGGCTCGACGCGTCGATCAGGTCGGCGACCGCCTCGGCCTGCGCGAGGTCGAGCTTGCCCTCGAGGTAGGCGCGGCGCGTGAACTCTCCCGGCTCGGCGAGGCGCGCGCCCGCGTCGAGGCAGGCCGCGAGCAATGCCTGCATCACCACCGGTCCGCCGTGGCCGTGGAGTTCCAGCACGTCTTCACCGGTGTACGAATGCGGCGCCGGAAAGTACAGCGCGATCCCTTCGTCGAGGGGCTCGCCCTGATGGTCCCCGAATCGCGCCGCGGTGGCGACGCGCGCGGCGGGCAGCGAGCCGACGATGGCCCGCGCGATGCCTGCTGCGCCGGGTCCCGAAATCCTCACGATGCCGATGCCGCCGCGGCCGGGCGGCGTCGCGACCGCGGCGATGGTGTCGCGCGCTACCTCATCGCCGCGCATGGGCAGGCTTGTCGCGGTCGAACATCCGCTGGATCTGCCACTGCTGCAGGATGGACAGGATGTTGTTGACCAGCCAGTAGAGCACCAGCCCGGCGGGGAAGAAGAAAAAGAAAATGCTGAAGATGAACGGCATGAACTGCATCACCTTCGCCTGCACCGGGTCGGGCGGCTTGGGGTTCAGGCGCGTCTGGATCAGCATGGTCACGGTCATCAGCACCGGCAGTACGAAGTACGGGTCGAGCGCGGCGAGGTCGTGGATCCACAGCATGAACGGCGCGTGGCGCAGCTCGATCGCCGCGAGCAGCACCCAGTACAACGCGATGAACACCGGGATCTGCACCACGATCGGAAAGCAGCCGCCGAGCGGATTGATCTTCTCGGTGCGGTACAGCTCCATCATCGCCTGGTTCATCTTCTGCCGGTCATTGGCGTACATCTCGCGGATCTTGGTGAGCCGGGGCGTGATCAGCTTCATTTTCGCCATCGAGCGGTAGCTCGCCGCCGAGAGCGGGAAGAAGATCAGCTTGATCAGCACGGTGAGCAGGATGATGGCCACGCCCCAGTTGCCGGTGAGGCCGTGCAGCTTCTCCAGCAGCCAGAACAGCGGCCAGGCGATGATCGCAAGCCAGCCGTAGTCGACCACCAGGTCGAGGCCGGGCGCCGCGGCTTCCAGCCGCCGCTTCTCCTGCGGACCGGCGTAGAGCGGCACGTCGACCGTTGCCTGCGCCCCGCCGGCCACCGTGACCGGCACGAGCAGCCGCGCGGCGTAGGTGCCGTCCTGGCGCTTCTCCATCATGTAGTCGCGCGAGAGGCCCTGCGGCGCTAGCCAGGCCGAGACGAAATAGTGCTGCACCAGGGCGAGCCAGCCGTCCTTCGCCTGCTTGATGAAGTCCGCCTTGCCCTTGTCGAGGTCGGCGGTGTGCACCTTCTCGTATTTGTGCTCGTCGCTGTAGACCGCGAAGCCGGTGAAGCTCTGTGCGCCGAAGGTCTCGGCCACCTGGTTGCGGTTGCCCTCGGGCCGCCCATCGTGCGTGAGCTGGAAATAGGCGTAGGTCGAGAGCGGCGTGGCGCCGCGGTTGCGCAGCTGCAGGCGTACGTCAATGACGTAGCTCGAGCGGTGGAAGATGTAGACCTTCTCCGCCTCGAGGCCGTCCTTGCCCTGCGCGACGAGGCGCACTTCGACCGCGTCCGCGCCGGGCGCGAGCTCGCGCGGCCCCGGCTGCGCGCGCCAGACGCTGCGGTGGTTTGGCCCGCCCTCGCCGGCGATGCCGCTCTGCGCCTCGTACTGGTGCGCCGGACTGATGAGGACGAAGTTCCTATCCGGGTCGCTCGAGTCCTTGTGGCGCAGGAGCTCGAGACGCTTGAGGGTGCCGCCGAGCGTGTCGATCTCCGCGATCACGAGATCGGTGGTGACCTTCACGGTCTCGCCGCTTGCGGGCGCGCTTGACGGCAGCGCGGTCGGCGCCGGCGCCTTGCCCGCTGCAGCCGATTCGGCCGCGGGTACCGCGGCCTTGGCTGGCACGCCAGGCTGCGTCGCGGCCGGAGGCGGCGGCTTCGGACGATGCTCGCGCTCCCAGGCCTCCCAGAGCATCAGCACCGAGAAGCCGAAGATCACCAGCAGGATCAGCCGCTGCGTGTCCATCAGGGCACCGGGTCGTAGCCGCCGGGGTGCCACGGCCCGCACCGGCAGATCCGCCCTGCGGCCAGCCAGCTCCCGCGCCATGCGCCATGACGCGCCAGCGCCTGCTCGGCGTACTCCGAGCAGCTCGGGTGGAAGCGGCACGCCGGCGGCAGCAGCGGGCTCACCAACCAGCGGTATGCCAGGACCGCGAGACGCATCAGCCGGGCAAGTGGGCGAGCAGCTCGCGCAGGCGCCGGATCATTTCGGGCGATGGTCGGACTCCATAGGGCGGGCGCACCAGGATCTCCAGCGCGCCAAGGTTCTCCTGCTCCAGGCGAAAGGCCTCGCGAATGCATCGCTTGATTCGGTTGCGCTCGACGGCCGCGGCGGCGTGCCTGCGCGAGATCAGGATGCCGAGCCGCGCCGCCGGCCCCGCGCCGCGCGCGACGTAGAAAGTGTAGCCGCCCTGGCTGCGCCGCTCGCCTTCGCGCAGCAGCCGCTCGAAATCGGCCTTGCGCCGCAGCCGGCGTTCCGCATCGAGGCCGAAACGCTTCCGGGCTGCGGCTGCCGCGGCTACAGCCCGAGGCGCCGCCGGCCCCGCGCGCGCCGGTTGCGCAGCACCGCGCGCCCGCCGCGCGTGCGGCTGCGCACGAGAAAGCCGTGGCGACGCGCGCGACGCGTCTTGGACGGCTGGTAAGTACGCTTCATCGGCTGTTCCCGGTGCGAAAAAGGGCGGTATTAGAGCGTGCGCTCGCTCGCGTTGTCAAATAAAAACGCGCGCGCAAAAATGCGTCGTCGAAGCGCGCACGCCTGTGGATAACAGGTGGCGAAGAAGGTAAAATTTCGACTCGATTTAGGTCAACCCAAAAAGATGCAAAGCCTCTGGGACGCTTGCCTGCGTCGGCTCGAGCAGGAGCTGCCCGCGCAACAGTTCAATACCTGGATCAGGCCGCTTGCGGCGGAGTCCGGCGCGGACGACGCGCTAGTGCTCGCCGCTCCCAACCGCTTCGTGCTGGAACTCGTTCGCGAGCGCTTCGCCGCGCGCATCGCCCACCTCGCCGCCGAGACGAGCGGGCGCGAGCTGGCGCTGCGCTTGGTGCTCGCTCGCGGCGCCGAAAGCCCCGCCCGCGCAGCGCCGGCCGCCCAGCGCCCGGCGGCCGAGGCTGCCCCTGTGCAGGAGCGCTCGCGCCTCAATCGCGGCTTCTCGTTCGACAGCTTCGTGACCGGCAAAGCCAACCAGCTCGCGCGGGCGGCGGCGATCCAGGTGGCCGAGAACCCGGGCATTTCCTACAACCCGCTGTTCGTCTATGGCGGCGTCGGCCTGGGCAAGACCCATCTGGTGCAGGCGATCGGCAACTTCGTCGCCGACCAGAAGCCCCAGGCGCGCATCCGCTACATCCACGCCGAGCAGTACGTCACCGACGTGGTGCGCGCCTACCAGCAGAAGTCCTTCGACGAGTTCAAGCGCTACTACCACTCGCTCGACCTGCTTCTGATCGACGACATCCAGTTCTTCTCCAACAAGGGCCGCACCCAGGAGGAGTTCTTCTACGCCTTCAACGCGCTGGTCGAGGCGCACAAGCAGATCGTCATCACCTGCGACACCTATCCGAAGGAGATCGCCGGCATGGAAGAGCGGCTGATCTCGCGTTTCGGCTGGGGCTTGACGGTGGCGATCGAGCCGCCCGAGCTCGAGATGCGCGTCGCGATCGTGCTGAAGAAGGCCGAGGCCGACGCGGTCGCCCTGTCCGAGGATATTGCCTTCTTCATTGCCAAGCACATCCGCTCCAACGTGCGCGAACTCGAGGGGGCGCTGAAGAAGGTGCTCGCCTTCGCCCGCTTCACCGGCCGGGAGCTGTCGCTCGACCTCGCCAAGGAGGCGCTGCGCGACATCCTCAACCTGAACAGCCGCCAGGTGAGCGTCGAAGGCATCCAGAAGACGGTGGCCGAGTATTTCAAGATCAAGATTTCCGACATGCACTCCAAGCGGCGCAGCCGCAACGTGGCGCGGCCGCGCCAGGTAGCGATGGCGCTCGCCAAGGACCTGACGCAGATGAGCCTGCCGGAGATCGGCGAGGCCTTCGGCAACCGCGACCACACCACGGTGTTGCACGCCTGCCGCACCATCGCCAGCCTGCGTACCCACGACAGCTCGCTCAACCGGGATTACCTGGTGCTCGAGCAGGTGCTCAAGGGCTGAGGCGGGCGTGGACAAGCTGTGTGTGCAGCGCCGGCGGATTGTGGATAAGCCCGCGCGCGACGCCGGGGCCGCAAAACGCCCCACACCCCTCCACAGCGCTCCCACAGCTTGCGCGAGCGCTGCAAACCGCGGCAATCCACGCCTGCGCAATGGGTTGCGTGCCTTATCCAGCGCGACGCTGCGCTCTATTAGCTATTACTAAGTAGATATAAAAGAAAAGGCAGATAACAAATGCTGAAAGCCAAGCGCGACCAGATTCTCGCGCCGCTCGCCGCGGTGAACGGCATCATCGAGCGCCGGCACACGCTGCCGATCCTGTCGAACGTGCTGATCGAGCGCGCGGGCGACGCGCTCGCCTTCCTTGCCACCGACATCGAGATCCAGATCACGGCACGGGCGACGCTGGCCGCTTCGGGCGAGGCGCGCGCCATCACGGTCGGCGCGCGCAAGCTGCTCGACATCCTGCGCGCGCTGCCCGAGGACGCGGAGGTGAACCTGCAGCAGCAGGACAAGCGTCTCCTGGTGCGCGCGGGCAAGAGCCGCTTCAGTTTGCAGACACTGCCGGCCGAGGACTTTCCCCGGCTCGCCAAGCCCGCCGGAGAGGCGGCGCGCTTCACGCTGCCGCAGAAGGCGCTGCGCCGGCTGCTCGGCCTGGTGCAGTACGCGATGGCTCAGCAGGACATCCGCTATTACCTGAACGGCCTCCTGATGGTGGTGGAGCCCGGCGAGCTCAAGCTGGTCGCGACCGACGGGCATCGCCTGGCGCTCGCCGCGGCGGAGCTGGCCGGCGCCGGGTCGCGCCTGGAGGCCATCGTGCCGCGCAAGACGGTGGTCGAGCTGACCAAGCTGCTCGCCGACAGCGACGAGCCGGTGGCGGTGACGCTCACCGCCACGCAGGCGGCGTTCAGCTTCGGCTCGATCGAGCTGGTGTCCAAGCTGATCGACGGCAAGTTCCCCGACTACACGCGCGTCATCCCGGCGGGCCACAAGAACCGCCTGGAAGCAGAACGCGAGCCGCTGCGCCAGGCGCTGCAGCGCGCGGCGATCCTGTCGAACGAGAAGTTTCGCGGTGTGCGCTGGGTGCTGGGCGACGGCGGGCTGAAGATTGTTTCGTCCAATGCCGAGCAGGAAGAGGCGCAGGAGGAGCTCGAGGTCAAGTACTCGGGCGACGCGCTCGACATCGGGTTCAACGTCAACTACCTGCTCGACGTGCTGAACAACGTCCCGGGCGGCAAGATCGAATGCGTCTTCGGCGACGCCGCCTCGAGCGCGCTAATCAGCTACCCGAACGAGAAGGGCTTCAAGTACGTCGTCATGCCGATGAGGATCTGAGCTTGGTCGAGCCCCGGAAACTTCCCGACGCCAAGGGCTACGGCTCGGACTCGATCAAGGTCCTGAAGGGCCTCGAGGCGGTGCGCAAGCGTCCCGGCATGTACATCGGGGACACGTCCGACGGCACTGGGCTGCACCACATGGTGTTCGAGGTGGTCGACAACTCGGTCGATGAGGCGCTCGCCGGCTTCTGCGACGAGATCGTAGTCACGATACACACCGACAACTCGGTCTCGGTGCTCGACAACGGCCGCGGCATCCCTACCGGCATCAAGGAGGATGACGAGGAGAAGCGCTCGGCGGCCGAGATCGTGATGACCGAGCTGCATGCCGGCGGCAAGTTCGACTCCAACTCCTACAAGGTCTCGGGCGGCCTGCACGGCGTCGGCGTGTCGGTGGTCAACGCGCTCTCCGACTGGCTGCGCCTGACGATCTGGCGCGACGGCCAGGTGCACCAGATGGAGTTCCGCGAAGGCGCTGCGGTCGCCGACCTCAAGGTCGCCGGCAGCTCCGAGCGGCGCGGCACCGAAGTGCATTTCCTCGCGGCCCGCGCGGTGTTCGGCAACGTCGACTACCACTACGACATTCTGGCGCGGCGCCTGCGCGAGCTCTCGTTCCTCAATAACGGCGTGCGCATCGTGCTGATCGACCAGCGCACCGGCAAGGAGGAGGACTTCGCCTTCGGGGGCGGCGTGAAGGGCTTCGTCGAGTACATGAACCGCGCCAAGAACGTGCTGCACCCGAACGTATTCGTGGGGCAGGCGGTCAAGGACGGCATCACCGTCGAGGTGGCGATGCAGTGGAACGACTCCTACCAGGAGAACGTGCTCTGCTTTACCAACAACATTCCGCAGAACGACGGCGGCACACACCTCACCGGCCTGCGTGCAGCGATGACGCGCGCGCTCAACAAGTACATCGAGCAGAACGAGATCGCCAAGAAGGCGAAGGTCGAGACCACCGGCGACGACATGCGCGAGGGCCTGGCGTGCGTGCTGTCGGTGAAGGTGCCCGAGCCCAAGTTCTCGTCGCAGACCAAGGACAAGCTGGTGTCCTCCGAGGTGCGGCCGGTGGTCGAGGAGATCGTGGCCGAGAAGCTGCGCGAGTTCCTCGACGAGCGGCCGGCGGACGCGCGCACTATCACCATGAAGATCGTCGAGGCGGCGGCGGCGCGCGAGGCGGCGCGCAAGGCGCGCGAGATGACGCGGCGCAAGGGCGTGCTCGACTCGATGGGGCTGCCGGGCAAGCTGGCCGACTGCCAGGAGCGCGATCCGGCGAAATGCGAGCTATACCTCGTTGAGGGCGACTCGGCGGGCGGCTCGGCCAAGCAGGGGCGCGACCGGCGCTTCCAGGCGATCCTGCCGCTCAAGGGCAAGATCCTGAACGTCGAGAAGGCGCGGTTCGACAAGATGCTCGGCAGCGACGAGATCAAGACGATGATCGCGGCGCTCGGCTGCGGCATCGGC